>Ga0172379_10000498_pt1 | contig 97525 bp, 98 predicted proteins | sample GrowelOW334metaG_FD_119756 | JGI IMG/M metagenome (GOLD analysis project Ga0172379, IMG submission 119756) | Groundwater microbial communities from an aquifer near a municipal landfill in Southern Ontario, Canada - Groundwater well OW334 metaG | ecosystem: Environmental > Aquatic > Deep...
CGGACATCGGCACTTAGACTGCCGGAATGTTTCCGGTACTGCAATAACGATGTGCTCGAATAGTAGATTGAAAGCTTTGATGAAAGCTTCAGCCATAATGCGTAATCCTCATACCCGCGAAGATACCGGGAAACCGAGAAACCGCTGCCGCGAAGAAGATCTTTCCGCATCAGGACGGAAGAAGTGATAACGAAATTGTCGGCCATAAGATTCTTCTTCATATCGGCGTACGGAAATTTATAATTCTTAAAATAATCGCTCTTTTCTCCCAGCACAGCGGCATTCGAGCAGGTAAAATTATAATTCCCCGGCGTCAACATATCCATTTGAATTTCAAGTTTATTCGGATTCCAAAGATCGTCCGAATCGCAAAAAGCCACATACTCCCCGCCGGCAATTCGGATGCCTTCGTTTCTCGATACGGCTGGAAGCCCCGAATGAGGAAGGGACGCCACAATCACTTTTGCCCCGTACCGCCGTGACACTGCACTGACCGTATCATCCGATGAGCCGTCGTCAACGAGAATTATTTCAGCCGGCGCATATGTCTGCCGCAGAATGGAATCGATGCAGCTGCAGACCAATTCGCTTCGATTATACGTCGGTATTATTACAGATACAAGAGGATTCATCGGACAATATTTTTTAACCATCGGTAACAGAATGACAGCACCGGCCGGAAAAGAAACAGAGCTAAAAACGGATTTTTGTATTCAAAAAAGACAGCGGAGAACAGTGTGCCGATGCGGTGCCTGATTAATTCCAGCTCTTTGGATGATGTGATGCTGCCGGGATGGATCCGTCGCCGAATGAAATAATCGGGTACCACGGCGCCTCCGGAACTCTTCAATATTTTCAACCAGAGATCATAATCTTCGTTGTGCATTTTTGTTTCATCGTACATTCCTGCCGATCGTACCGCGGAGGCACGGACAATTACCGAGGAATGAATAAACGGGTTGCGGATGAATTTAACCAGTCCCACCACTGGATACGAATCCCCTTCATAGCCGATTTCTTTCCCATTGGAATCGATCAATATCGATCTCGATCCCACAATTGCACATTCCGGATGGCGGTCAAGAAATGCTACCTGCTCGGCAAGACGGTTCGGAGAGGAGATATCGTCGGCATCCATCCTGCAGATGAACTCTCCCGACGCAGTCTTCAGTCCGGCATTCAATGTTTTAGTGATGCCAAGATTTTCCCCATTCTTTATGAACTGAATCCGGTGATCGGAAAACGAATTCACGATCTCCGCCGATCGGTCCGTCGAGCCGTCATCCACGATAATAAATTCGAAATCCCAAAACGTCTGCACAAGGATGCTGTCGACCGCTTCCCGGACAAATTGTTCACAATTATACACCGGCATCACAACACTGACACGAGACATAGGTTATAAATTTGACTTGTATACTTTGAAGTAATCCTCCGTCCATTGCTGGAGATTCAAGGAATCGATCATCTGTACCGCATTATGAGACAATGTCTCATAGAGAGCCTTATCCTTCGCGAGAGAGATAATTCCCTGGGCCACGCTCTCCGGGTTCAGCTCAGTCAAAAGGCCGGTTTGATGGTCCGTAACGAGATCTTTGATTCCACGGACGTTCGTGCCTACAACCGGTTTCTTCAAGGCAAACGCTTCCAGCACCGAAAGAGGGCTCCCTTCGCGTTTCGATGTCATCAGCAGAACGGAACTCTGTGCAAGGATCGTGAGAGGGTTTTCACTCTCTCCTGTAAATTGAACATTTCCGGTATACTCATCCAGCAATTTCTTTGCCTGTTCGGATTCCGGCAAAAGTCCTACAAAGATAAAATAAAAATCGCGGGAAGTTTTGAGAACAATTTCGGCCGCAGAAAACGCCAGTGCATAATTTTTGACCGGGTCATTTCTGCCGATCATGAGCACCGAGAATTTATTCTTCCCGGCTTCGCGGAAATGACTTCCGGCAGCGGCCGACGCTCTTGCAGCGATTTCATTTTTATCGACAACATTTCCGATAATTTTTATTTTCGATCCGGAAGGAATATATTTCGTTATTTCATCAGCTTCCGACTGAGAAACAGCAACCACGGCATCGGTTGTCAGCATTAATTTTTTTTCGAGAGCAAGAAATACCTGCCGTGAGAAGAAATTTTTCGGGAGATGAAAACCGTGGTGAGAGTGAACGGTCAATATATTTTTGCCGGAGAAATTGAGACGGCGCGTGTAGAGTCCCGCCCCTTTCCCGTGAGAATGAATCACATCCGGATTGATCCTGCCGATAATTCTTTTAATTTCCGAGAGATTCCCGATCCGAATACGATCGAACGGAAAAGTGACAACATCGACATTCAGATCTTTAAATTTTCGGACAAATACTCCGTCGGAAGGAAGCATAACGGTATGCCTGATTTCCGGATAGTATTGAAGAAATCTTCGAATCAATAAATGAGGAACAACTTGTCCGCCGCCGACAACACTATGCGTAAGACAATGGACAATATGCATAATCAGATGTGCAGTTCTTTCATGACTGTTCCGAGATCTTTATCCCCTCTTCCCGACAGATTGATCACCATTATTTTATCCGTTGACAGTGTCTTTGCGTGCTTGATGCCGTACGCAATCGCATGGGAAGATTCGAGGGCAGGAATGATCCCTTCCTGTTGTGAAAGGATCTTCAATGCTTCGAGAGCTTCGGCATCGGTGATGGAGACATAGTCAACGAAACCGGCATCTTTCAAATAGCAATGTTCAGGTCCAACCCCGGGATAATCCAATCCTGCAGAAATTGAATGGGCTATCTGAATTTGCCCGTTCTCGTCCTGCAGTAGATACTGCATTGACCCATGTAAAACTCCCCGGGTTCCTTTTCCCAATGCTGCAGAATGTTTTCCCGAATTCAATCCGAGTCCGGCAGCCTCCACTCCGATCAGTTTAACTTCAGGGGTATCATTCAGGAAGGAATAAAATATCCCCATTGCATTACTTCCTCCTCCGACACACGCCATGACCACGTCAGGAAGCCTTCCCTCGGCCTCAATAATCTGTTTTCGTGTTTCAATACCTATCACCGATTGAAAATCTCTCACCATCATCGGATACGGATGCATACCGACAACGGATCCAATAATGTAAAATGTGGAATCGACATTTGTCACCCAGTCACGGATCGCCTCACTGGTGGCATCTTTCAGCGTTTTACTTCCCGAGGAGACGGGCCGGACTTCCGTTCCCAGTAATTTCATCCGGTATACGTTCGGCGCCTGCCGTTCCATGTCTTCTTCGCCCATATAGACGACACACTTCAACCCGAACAATGCACAGACTGTCGCCGTGGCAACGCCATGCTGTCCGGCGCCTGTTTCGGCAATGATCCGTTTTTTTCCCATCCTTTTGGCGATCAAAATCTGTCCGACGGTATTGTTGATCTTATGAGCACCGGTATGGCAGAGATCCTCGCGTTTCAAATAGATCCTGGCTCCGCCGGCAAACGATGTCAACCGTTCCGCAAAATAGAGGGGTGTTTCACGTCCGACAAAATGTTTCAGATAATAGTTGAATTCCTTTTTGAATTCTTCATCATCTTTTAGTTTTTCGTACCATTCGGTCAATTCTTCGACGGCGGGGAGCAATGTCTCGGGGATATACCGTCCGCCGTAGATTCCAAAATGTCCTTCAGTGTCGGGAAGAAGTGGATATTTGTTTGCCGATGTTTTTTCCATTGTACGATTTTTATTAGAGCATTGAAAATGCCGCCCGGGCATTACCAACGAATGATTGAACTTTCTGCAGATCTTTTTTCCCCGGTTCACGTTCCACTCCGCTGCTGACATCGACCCCCCATGGCTGGGCAATGGAGATCGCCTCTGCAACATTCTCACTATCCAATCCACCGGCGACGATGATCTTTCCGAATTCATTTGCTTCGCGTGCAATCAGCCAATTGAAACTCTTCCCGGTTCCGCCATATTCCTTTTCATCGAAAGCGTCGAACAGAAACATTGAGGTTTTGTAATCATCGAAATGGACATTCCGAATGGAATCGTCCACCCTGAATGCTTTGATGGCATTTCCGAACATATTGACCTCATCAGCCGCCTCATCTCCATGAAATTGGCAATAGGTCAGCTTTACGTGAGCAGCGATCTCCTTCACGCGGTTAACATCTTCATTGACAAACAGACCGACGATTTGAATTTCATTGCGCACCTGATCGGCGATGATCTTTGCCTCAGCCGGGTCGATATACCTTTTGCTCTGCCGGAAGAAATTAAATCCGATCGCCGTCGCCCCCGATGCGATACACATTTTCGCATCATCCACCGAAGTTATACCACAGATCTTGATAAAATATTTTGATGCCACTATTGCCGTCCTAACAATTGGCGGAGAGCCGCCGTTTTATCCCCCTGCACCATTAAATGTTCGCCGACCAGCACGGCATCAAACCCGGCCTGTTCCAGCCGTGCGACCGTATTATAATTTTTAATGCCGCTTTCACTGACCGTAATGCACGTATTTGGAATGAAGCGTTTTAGATTGAGTGAGAGATTCACATCAACTTCAAAGGTCTGCAAATTCCGGTTGTTGATACCGATGATGGAGGCGCCGGCATCCACAGCCCGTTCGATCTCTTCCTTTGAGTGGCATTCTACAAGCGTGGAAAGGAAGAGATCCGACGCTGTCGAGAGAAATGACCGGAGTTCATGATTTGTCAGCGATGCAGCGATAAGCAGCACCGCGTCGGCTCCGATCTTTCTCGCTTCGTAAATCTGATACTCATCAATAATGAAATCCTTCCGAAGGATCGGCATATGAGACGAGTTCTTTGCCGCCATCACAAAATCATTGTTCCCCTGAAAATACTTTTCGTCCGTGAGAACAGAGATCGCGCTGGCCCCCCCCTGCTTATACTCCCGGGCAGTTTTCTCAACTGCCAGATCTTTCACGATCACTCCTTTGGAAGGGGACGCTTTCTTGATCTCGGCGATACAATGGATCGGATAGTCATCCTTGTTGGAAATGGTCTCAGCAAAATCGAGCGGCTGCGGGGAATCGAACGCCGCTCCCATCAATTGCTCAAAAGGAACGACCGCTTTCTTCTGTTCGACTTCGGTCCGTTTCCACGCATTGATTTCATCAAGTTTATTCTTCATTAACACTGTTCACGTTTTCTTGCGGTACCATTTTAATTTTAATCTGACGGATTCTCCGTTCATTTTTCTTCACCACGCTGAAAGAGATGTTTTCGAATTTTATCTCTTCATGCAATTCGGGAATCTTTCCGGTAACCTTGTGAAGGAATCCGCTGATGGTATCGTAATCAGCATCCTCCGGTACCGCAGTCCCGAATTTATCGTTAAAATCATGGATCGAGATCGAACCCTGCACGAGGGACGACCCGTCCTGCGATATTTCAATGTCGGAATGCTCTTCATCGTACTCGTCGCGGATCTCGCCGACGATCTCTTCGACGATATCTTCGATCGTGATGATCCCCTCCGTGCCGCCGAACTCGTCGATCACGATCGCCATGTGCTGCCGGTTCTTCTGAAGCTCTTTCAAAAGAATGCTGATTTTTTTTGATTCCGGGACCATATACGGAGGACGGAGAATATCCTGCAGAATAATCAGATCGCGATGTTCAAGCACGCCGAGAAGGTCTTTCGTATAGATGATCCCGACGATATGATCGATCGAATCACGAAATACCGGCACCCGCGTATAGCCTTGATCGATCAACGATCGTATCAATCGATCCCGCGGCGTGGATATATCCACTGCAAAGATATCGGTACGGGGAATCATGATCTCCTTCACCGTGGTATCGGTGAACTCGAAGATCGACTTGATCAGTTCATGCTCGGTCTTATCGATTGCCCCTGTCCGTTCCCCTTCTTCAAGAAGCTGTTTGACTTCTTCTTCCGAAATATTCTTTTTCCTTGTTCGACGGGTGAGCGTATGAAGCAAAGACGAAAAAAACGATGTGTGTTGCTCGCTGTCTGACATTAGGCGTTGACTTCCATGATCGACCGGACTATCTTCTCAGGCAATGGTCCGCGATGAATTGATTCCAGATTCGATTGCAAGTGATGCAGATTCTTCGTCCCGATGATGATCGAATTCACCGATGGATTCGACCGGACGAAACGCACAGCCAACTCAGCAATGGTCATTCCGGATGCAGCGGCGATATCATTCAATTTGAGAATGATCGTCTTTTCCTCGGCAGATTCAACTTCGGTGTATTTCTGCGACAATTTACCGCGTGCCATGCCGTCCTTGATAATAATGCCGACCGATCGTTCAACTGCTTTGGGAAACACATTCTTTGCCATGGCAAGATTCATTGCATTGTAACTGATCTGAATCGTATCAAAATCACCTGATTCGATCGCGAGGACCGAGGTCTCTTCGTATTCAGTGCTGAGTCCGAGAAAACGAACTTTCCCCTGCCGCTGTGCTTCTTTCATTGCGGCGATAGTTTCGCCGTTCTTGATCACTTCGGTGGAAGCACTGTGAATTTGCAGAATGTCCATATAATCGGTTTGCAGGAGACGCAGACTATTTTCAACGAATTTCAATGTTTCAGAATACGAATAATTATAAACTGAATTGTTCCCGTCAAACCATTCGCCGCATTTCGTCGCAATAATGATCTCCTTCCGCTTTCCTTTGAATGCCTTTCCCAGAATCTCTTCGCTGTGGTGATATGCCGGAGCTGTATCAAAGAAATTTATCCCGGCATCGATCGCCGCATGGATAACATTGACCGCATCGGCTTCCGACGGTTTTGAGAAATCATCTTTTTCTTTTCTCCAGTACGGCCAATTTCTTCCGATCTCAAGCGCCCCAAATCCCAATACGGGAACGGATAATCCTGTTCGTCCGAGCGTTCTATAGTCCATTAATTTGTAAACCTTATTAATTCGTGTAATTTTTGTTTTGCTTTTCCCGCGTCGATACTCTCAACCGCCAAATGAATCCCGTCGGAAATCGTCTCTGCAATTCCGGCGACATACAGTGCTGCCGCTGCGTTGAATACTGCAATATCCCGATACGGCGATTTCTTCCCATTCAGAATAGAAATAACAATGTCTCTATTCGTTTCACTGTCGCCTCCTGCAATCTCTTGAATCGATACTTTTTGAAATCCAAACGATACCGGATCGATGGTCATCGTACGAATCGTTCCGTGGTTCAACTCGGTAATTTTCGTATCCGTAACGGTCGAAATTTCATCCATCCCGCCGATCCCGTGCACGATCAATGCGCGTTCGGAGCCTAATTCGCGCAGCACTTCAGCAATGATCTCGGTGAGATCTTCACGAAAGACCCCCAATAATTGTTTCTTTGCACCGGCCGGATTGGTGAGCGGGCCGAGGATATTGAAAATCGTCCGGAAACCAAGCTCCCGCCGGACCGGTCCGGCATATTTCATCGCGCCATGATGGGCGGGAGCAAAGAGGAATACGATGCCGACCTGTTCAAGGGATTGTTCAAGTTTTTCAATCGGAATCTCAATGTTCACACCGAGAGATTTCAACACATCGGCGCTGCCGCATTTGCTCGAAACCGCTCTGTTCCCGTGCTTTGCAACTTTTGCCCCTGCTCCCGACGCGATAATTGCGGCAATGGTTGAAATATTAAAAGTGCCGGAACCATCCCCACCCGTACCGCATGTATCGATAATAGAATTGTCGCAATGAGTGATCTTGACAGCCATTTCCCTCATGGCAAGGGCAGCACCGGCAATTTCTGAAATAGTTTCCCCTTTCAGACGCAGAGCAGTCAAAAATGACGAAATAAGGATCTCGGACACATTACCGGACATGATCTCCTTCACGGATTCATATGCTTCATCCTTCGAGAGATGCTTACCTTCCGCTAATTTTTTAACTGACTGTTGTATCATTATGCAATTTACTGTAATTGTGTTTGATATTCAATAAACCACCCGCTCTAAGAACAATCCGTGCGCCGGCGCCGATTGACCCGCGCGCTGCCTTTCCTTCGATGCCAGCACATTCTCAAAATCCTGGAGAGTAATAAAACCTCTTCCCACATCGACCATCGTGCCGACGAGTGCGCGCACCATTCCGTGCAAATACCGGTTTGCCTGGATCGTGAAAAACAATTTCGAAGGTTTCCCTTCACTCCATACCGCAGAGAAAACCTGACAAAAAAAATGATCCGTCGACGATTCACTTCTGCAAAAAGAGCTAAAATCATGCGAACCGACTAAGACCGCCGCTGCCCGGTTCATGACATCAATATTCAACGGATAGTTTAACAGCCAAAAGAATCTTCGTTCGAGTGCAGTCTGCTCTTGTATAATTTGATAGCAATATTCGCGCATCTTGGCGCTGTGCCTGGCAGAGAAATTCTCGTCGACTTCTTCAATTGACCTGATAACGATATCTTCTCCTGTCAATCCGTTGATGGATCTCTTCAATTCATGCAGATCAACATCGGATTCGACCTTAAAATTCGCAACCTGTCCCCGTGCATGAACGCCCGAATCGGTCCTGCCTGCACCGATTACGGTAATCTTTTTGGAGAAGACCTTTTCCAAAGCATTTTCAATCTGTTCTTGAACAGTTCGTCCGTTCGGCTGTCTCTGCCATCCGACAAAATCCGTCCCGTCATATTCGATCGTGATCTTAACGTTTTTTTTCATATAAAAAAGCCCCGATTCTGTTCGGGGCTTCTGACTAAAATCGATGAACAATGCTTACTGTTATGCCATCAGGCTTCACCCCTTGGTTGATCAACGATGATTCGAGCCACCATGCCCCCAATCCTTCGTCCTGCGATGAATTATACTGCTTTGTCAATCGTGCCGCATTAATCGCACTGATGACGTGGTTGACAATGACCGCACCGATAATAAATTTTGAATTATTCAAAACTTTTTCGCTCGACACACGAAGCGAACGGAATTGCTGCCTGTTGATGTCTGCATCCCAATTCCAGTAAAAGTCGCTGTTGATATCGTACATTTTCTCAGGTGTCCGATCCCGCAATTTCTTTTCGTTGTAGTCATAGGTGTTGTTGAAATTCGCCACATCCACGAAAAACTGATCGGTCTTCCCGTTCACCTGAACACCCGCATGAGACGCCGAAAAATTCCGGGCGTCTTCCCGGATCCACAATCCGTACTGCCTGTACGATACGTACGAAAGCCACAACGTTCCTTCGGCGATCAAAGAGTATTTTCCCTGGTCAAATCGTCCGGTGTATAACTCCCCCATTCCCGGGATCAATAACGAATAGATTACTGCCGCTGCAGCTGATTTTTTCTCTTTCGGCTGTTCGGCAAACGGCTGCGTCTGCATTTTCATCTCTGTCGAGAGCTCGGAACGGAGCCGGAACAAATTGTTTTGTGCCGCAACGATGTTCACGGCGAAAAGGAACACTACCATACGCATTGAAATGTTATTCATATCATCTCACTTATAATAAATTGATTTCGATCGGTGAGTAACAACAATTCAAAACGTATCCTTTTATTGATTGACAATAGTCAGCACCGGCATCGGCGCGACAGCATTCGACAGCAGAGAGTCAACACCGATCACTTCCGAATCACACGTGTCGCCGTTATATTCACCGATCTTCACCCGAACAATACTGTTTTCCAGCGAGGGGTGATACGGAAATTGAACTCGAACATAATTATCAGTATAACCAGAAAGCCTATTATTTTCAATAGTACCTTCCACAAGTACGGGACGGATTTGTCCCATTTGCGACGCGTAAAATGCAGATTTTTTCATCACACCAAGCATACGCAATCGTTCGCTGTGAGAATACCGGATCCTCGGCTCGACTCTGCCGGAGAATTGAACGGAAGGGGTATTCGGCCGTTCCGAATAGGTAAAGACATGAAGATACGAAACAGGCAGGTCGTGGATAAAATTATAATTCTCTTCAAACAGTTCTTCGGTTTCTCCGGGAAATCCGATTATGACATCAACTCCGATCCCCGCCTGTGGCGACCGGCTTCGAATGTTATCAATCAACCGTCGGTATTGTCCGCTCGTGTACCGTCTTCGCATCATCCGCAACACCTGATCAGTTCCGTTCTGCAGCGGAAGATGGAAATGATGACAGATGGTCCGCGAATTCACCCAAAAATCCAGCAACTGATCATCAAGCAAATTCGGCTCGATAGAACTGACGCGGATACGATCCAGTCCTTCAATGGAATCGAGACGCTGCAGCAATTGCAGCAATGTCGCCCCGTCTTTCTTCCCAAAATCGCCGACGTTCACTCCGGTTAAAATAATTTCACGGTATCCCATCGCAACAAGTTGCTCTGCCTGAGTTACCGTCGCGTGAATTGATTGGCTGCGGCTTTCACCGCGCGCAAGAGGAATGGTGCAGAATGAGCAGTTAAAATCACATCCATCCTGCACTTTAAGAAATGCCCGGGTCCGCTCATCCGCCCCGCCGGAGTACGCCGGACCGAAATCATTAACATCCGCAATAGAGGAAACAAATATTTTCGGCGCCGCAAATTTATGGAAATCCTGTGCAAAGCTGAATATCTTGAATTTTTCACTTGCCCCGAGAACGAGATCGACGCCTTCAATCGATGCGATGTGTTCCGGATCGAGCTGTGCATAACAGCCTAGGACGACAATAAACGCTTCCGGCGATCTGCGCAGCGCGCGCCGGACGATCTGCCTCGCTTCGCGATCGGCACGTTCTGTGACCGAGCACGTGTTGATCACGCAGACATTCGACTCTTCCGTAAAAGGAACGATCTCGAAACCGCGCTCCTGGAATTGACGTTCCATCGAAGCAGTTTCGGCATAGTTCAGTTTACATCCCAAGGTATAGAATGATGCGCGCATAGTATTTAAATAAAAAGAGTCCCGGGAAGGAATCCCGGGACTCTGTCGTGGTCCGATTTTACTTCAATGATGCTTCTTCGTCTGCTGCCCTTTTCTCTTCCGGTGTCAATTCGACCGGCATTGCATCTTTCAGGGTAATAGGCGGAAGTTTATGCTTCTCAACATAATCGTCAACGATCTTCTGTTCTTTCCCCCGCAGATACTCTACGACAGAAAGGACAATTTTCTTGCTTTCACCGTCGAACTCAATGACGGTCATCGGGACGGTATCGCCGACCTGAAATGCTTCTGCAAGATTTTTGATTGGTGTCTGTGATAATTGAGAGAGCGGAACGAAGCCGTCCACACCGAGAGGAAGTTCGACAATCACCCCTTTTTCGATGATCCGGACGACTTTCCCTTCGATCTCAATTCCGACTTTGTACTGAACCGCAAATGCATCCCACGGATTGTCATTCAACTGCTTGTGTCCGAGAGAGATGCGCCGTTGATCGACATCGATACCGAGGATTACGACATCGATATTCTCACCTTTCTTCACCACTTCGCCGGGATGGCGGATTTTCTTTGTCCACGACAGATCAGAGATGTGGATCAATCCGTCGATCCCCTGTTCAAGTTCGACAAACACGCCGAAGTTCGTCAGGTTGCGGACGATTCCGGAATGTTTCGATCCGATCGGATATTTCTGCATCAGCGAATTCCACGGATCGGGTTCGAGCTGCTTCATGCCGAGGGAGATCTTCTTTCCGGCAACATCGAGGGACAGAATCACCGCTTCGATCACCTGGCCCATCGACACCGACTGTGACGGATGTTTCACATGCTGTGTCCAGCTCATTTCGGAAATATGAATAAGGCCTTCGATACCTTTTTCGATTTCGATGAATGCACCGTAATCGGTCAACGAAACGACCTTTCCGGATACTTTTGTGCCAACCGGATATTTCTCGTCGATCTTTTCCCACGGATGCGCCTGAAGCTGCTTCATGCCGAGCGAAATTCTCTTCTTTTCCTGATCGAAGTCGAGAACGACAACGTTCACGGTTTGGTCAAGCTTCACAATTTCGGACGGATGATTGATCCGGCCCCATGAAAGATCTGTGATATGCACGAGACCGTCCACACCGCCAAGATCGATGAAGACACCGAAATCAGAGATCGCCTTGACGATACCTTCAAGAATCTGCCCCTTTTCAAGGCCGGCGAGGATTGCTTTCCGCTGATCGGAGAGTTCTTCTTCAACAAGAATCTTATGACTGACAACAATATTTTCCGACGGATGATTTACCTTCACGACCCGGAAATCCATTTCCCGATTGATCAAGGCATCAAAATCGCGGACGGGACGAACATCGATCTGCGAACCGGGAAGGAACGCATCGATGCCGAGCACGTCGACAACGAGACCACCTTTGATCCGGCGGATGATTTTTCCCGAGATCACCTCGCCTGTTTCGTACGACCGCGTGACGCGTTCCCACACACGCATAAAATCAGCCCGTTTACGGGACAAGACGAGCTGGCCGTCTTTATCTTCGATGCTTTCCAAAAACACTTCGACTTCATCGCCGATCTTCAATTCTTTGATGTTTGGAAATTCACCGATCGGCACGGTGCCTTCGGATTTGAAACCGATGTCGAGTACGACATCATTGTGGCCGATGAACGCGATCTTGCCTTTGACGATCTCACCCTGGGAGATTTTCCCCAGCGTGCCTTCGTACATCTCCATCAGCTGTTTGTATTCCTCGTCGGAATATTGTTTGTCATCAACGAGGACGTTTTCTGGTGTAGCCATTACGACTCCTGTTTGCCCTTCACTACATCGTGAGCAATGTCATTGCCTCCCGGGGATATCAAATTGGTCATCAGTGTTTGATACCGCACAAAAGAAATGACGTTTAGTATTAGTTGTTGTTATGCATTAGTTATGGATGACCAAAATTGTTACGCTGAACCGTTTGAATACTTTTCTTCGATCGTTTTTTTCACCCGCTCCATCAACCAATGGGGCGTCGACGTTGCGCCGCTGATCCCCACCGTTGCAGCGCCGGCGAACCATGCGGAGCGAAGGTCGGATTCGTTTTCAACAAAAAATGTCTTTGCGTTCTCCGATTTTGCAATTTCGTAGAGCACTTTTCCGTTAGAACTCATTTTCCCTGCGACAAAAATCATGACGTCGTTGTTCTTTGCAAATTCACGAAGTTTTTTATCACGTCCCGATACCTGGCCGCAGATCGTGTCTTTGGCATGGAAATCAATTGCCATCTCTTCGAATGTCCCGACCTCAAACTCTGCAGTGATCCGCGCTTTGATCGCATCACGGATCGCATAGAATGTCTCTTTGTCCATGGTCGTCTGGGAAAAGAGCACTGTCTTCTTCGTGAAATCCAATTTATCCAGTTCGCCGATCGATTTGACCACAATGGCGGTATTGTTCGTATGACCGACAAGACCGATCACTTCCGCATGGTCTTTCTTCCCGAAAATGACGATCTGATACTGTTTATCGTAGAATTTCCGAATCCGTTCCTGTACTTTAGTCACAACCGGACATGTCGCATCGATCAGTTCAATGCCAAGATCCCTTGCCTTCCGAAATGTTTCCGGGGGCTCTCCGTGTGCACGGATAAGGACTTTTCCGCCTTTGACCGACCCAAGATCGTCGTGACGGATCGTTTGCAATCCCTTCTCTCCCAAACGGTCGATCTCCACAGGATTATGAATGATCTCTCCCAGCGAAAAGAGTTTTCCCGTTTCCGCAAGTTCCTGTTCGGCAATCTCGACGGTTCTCACTACTCCCCAGCAAAATCCGGAATTTGAATCGACCGTTACTTTCATTCTCCTCTTTCACTCGCTCGTTTCACAATAAAATCGACTTGTTCATCAATGGTCAGTTTCGTTGTATCCAATTCTATCGCATCCGCTGCTTTCCGGAGCGGGCTCAATGCCCGTCCCGAATCAATCGTATCCCGTTCAACAATTTCTTTCTCCAGCTCATCGAGAGAGATCGATATCGATTTTTCTTCGAGTTCACGCTGCCGACGACGGGCACGTTCACGGGTTTCGGCCTTGAGATATATTTTTAGTTCAGCATCCGGAAAGACCACCGTTCCGATATCTCTTCCCTCCAGAACTATGCCGCCGCCGTTTCCCATCGCCCGTTGCTCTTTTACCATCAAGGCTCTCACTTCCGGAACAATGCTCACGGCACTGACGATTCCGGTCACTTCCGGCAACCGTATATCGTCACTCACTTCAACACCATCAAGTTCAACGTTGATCCCCGTACCGGAAGTTCCGTTCTTTACCAGCCGGACTGTCGTGGATTTCGCCAGTTCTGAAATCGCATGGGTATCGGTCGGAAGAATATCAGCGCGAAGGACTTTCAATGCCATTGCACGGTACATCGCTCCTGTATCGATATGCAAATAACCCAACTTCGCAGCAACAAGTTTTGCCGTTGTACTTTTTCCCGAAGCAGCAGGACCATCGATTGCGATAATAATTTTCTTCAAAACTCAGTTTTTTTAACGTAAATTGGATACTAAGATACGAAAAAAATTTATTCGAAACAATAAGCAGAAACACCATGCGTAAATTGACACATGCTGAAATCTCGGAAAATCGGACAAAAATTGAAGAAATCGGAACTTCATCCCGAAATCCAATTTACGCTATCGCCGACAACATCCGCAGTCTCTACAATGTCGGTTCAATCTTTCGCAGTTCCGACGGGGCAATGCTTTCAAAATTATACCTGACGGGTTACACCCCCGCTCCGCCCCGAAAGGAGATCGACAAAACAGCATTAGGTGCGACCAAAACCGTCCCCTGGAGCTACCATGAAGATCCCCTGGACGCCATTGCAGAATTGAGAGAAAAAAAAATAAAGATCTGTGTCCTTGAACTTACGGATAAAAGCGTTCCATACTATTCAATGACACAGGAAGATTTTCCTCTCTGTTTTGTCGTCGGAAATGAAATTACCGGTGTATCAAAAAAAATAATCGACGCTGCCGATTGTGCGGTCGACATTCCGATGTTCGGCCACAAGCAATCGCTCAATGTGGCCGTTGCGTACGGGATCGTGTTGTACGATTTTTTGCGGATACTTCATCGTCCGAAGAAAGCGTAAAATAGTCATTCCGTTCCATCGTGTGGATCCGAACGACCCCTGCACGGACAAGTGTTGTCAGTATCCGTGAGGCCCTTCGGTAGGATACATTGACCAAGTCGGCATATTCCTGAACGGTGATCTTCTCTGCCGTTTCAAAATATGAGAATAATCGTTTTTCATTCTCCCCGATAGAAAGCGTCAACGGCGGTTTATCGTCACGCTCATCACGCAGCACTTTAATCACTTCTTTGCTGGCAATGACGGAATTAGCATTCACACGGATGAATGCTTTTTTTTCATTCCTGTCATCGGTAAGGATGTAGTGAGGTTTTTCCGAGCTTTCGTCGACCGAGGCAACAATAACATCCCGATGGTTATACGGAACGATCTCGATTCCCAAGGGGACCGGGGGATCGCACTGTGCTCCCGCTTCGCGGATCAGATCCAATTCACTCTTTTCACTCTCGATCCCGACAATCGTTCCATCATCATCGACTCCAAAAAGCAAAATTCCTCCCCGCGTGTTTGCGAACGCAGAGATTGTCCTGGCAATTTTTTCCGGGGAGGATACTTTCCGTTTGAATTCCAACTCAAATCCTTCCCCTTCCGCGATCAGCATTTTCACATCACGAATATTCATCTCAATACCCTCTCGCAGCCATTCTGTGTAAGATGATCTCCGAGCGCCTCGCCACATACCGCGAGAAGACATTCGGCTGATATTTTCTCGGCGAAGGAATGACCGCCGCCATTCGCGCCGCCTGTTCGCGTGTCAACTGCGAAGCAGAGACGCCAAAATATTTTTGCGCAGCTGCCTCCGCGCCGAAAATGCCATTTCCCCATTCGATCACATTCAGATATATTTCGAGTATCCTTCTCTTTGACAGCATTCGTTCCATGCGGAGCGTAATGACCAATTCTTTGAATTTCCTCATGGGATCCTTTGATGTCGAAAGGTAGAGATTTTTTGCCAGCTGCTGGGAGATGGTGCTGCCGCCGCGCGCCGCTTTCCCTTTCTCAAGATTTTTCTTGATCGATTCTTCCACTTCGTACCAATCGACCCCTTCATGTTCATAGAACATCCCGTCTTCCGATACGATCACCGCATTGATCAAATGCTTTGAGATCCTCGACAGGGGAACCCATTTTCTGGCGATCGATAATTCTTTGTCTTCGCTGTTCGCCTCATCAATGCGCTGCTTCATTAATGCGGTTACGGAAGGATTCCTATTGCGAAGCCGTTCAATACTGTTATTGGGGAGAGATAAATATTGCAGGAAGATCACGCCGACGATAACGGCCGCCGCGAACCGCATCTTATGCTGTTTAGACCAATCGAGTGTATTTTTCCAATACCGGGAAATCTGTGTATTCATTGTTGCTGTGATTTATCGGCTGTTCTTTTGAGCGTCCAAATAATTCTGAAGGAGTATTGCAGAAGCAATCTCATCGATATTGCCTTTGTTTCTTCTCTGTTTTTTCGTCATCCCCATTTCATGAAGAGATTTTTCCGCCATGACCGATGTAAACCGCTCGTCATATTTTTTTATTTCAATGTTCACCGACCGCCGCAACGTGTCGATGAATTGTTCAACCTCAGTTCCTTTGCTGCCGATTTCACCCTTCAGGTCAAAAGGCATTCCGACAACGATGGTTTTCACATTTTCTTCGCGGACGATATTCGTTATTTCCGCAACGGCATGGTCATTGTTCGGAATTGTCCGATATCCCTTTGCAATGATCCGCAGAGGATCGCTTAACGCAAGACCGATGCGGACCGAACCGTAATCGATCCCTAAGACTCTATAATAATTGTCATTCATCGAATCGTTCTACTTTCGTAACGTTCTTCACCCGTTTGATGCGATCGATGATTTGGTTCAAGTGGGCAATATCCTTGACGTACAGAACAAAGTGACCGTCGAAAAATGAATCCTTCGTATTCACGGTAACGCTGCGAATATTCGTATTTTGAAAATTTGAAATTGCATTCGTAATATCGTTCAACAGCCCGCTTCTGTCGTTGCCGGAGATGCGGATACCGGCGATGAAATCGGCGTTCGTAATTTCGGGCCAGGTCACATGAACAATTCTCGTCTCGCTGCTGCGCGGATTTGAAACGATATTCCTGCAGTCTTTTCTGTGAATCTTAATACCTTCACCGGTCGTCACGTAGCCGACGATGTCGTCGCCCGGAATGGGATGACAGCATTTTGCATAGGTATACAGGAGATTCCCTTTTGCGCCGAATATCGAGATGCCGCTGGTGATACTCCTGGCACTCTCGACAAATTTATTGAACAGCGAAGAGGTATCCTCGGCCTTTGCGCCTGCCTGTTCAACGGGTTTCGCCGTGTCGGTCAGTTCGGCAATGATCATGTCGGGATCGACCGACTCATTCTTCACGGCGAAATAAAACGACTGGAGGTTGTCGAATTTCTTGGCATGGAGAAATTTTGTCAATTCATCGTCATTGATATGAAGTTTTGCCTTCTTGACTTTCTTTTCCCACATATCCTTCCCCTCTTCAGTCAACTTATACTGCTCTTCCTTAACGAACCGGCGAATATGCGTTTTTGCCTTATGACTGATAGCGAATTTTTCCCAATCGGGATTCGGCGTCTGCTTTTTGGATGTGATAATTTCAAGCTGATCGCCGCTGCGGAGGATCGTATTCAAGGGAACGATCCTGCCGTTCACCTTTGCGCCGATCGTATGAAAACCGACATCGGAGTGGATCTCAAAAGCAAAATCGATCGCTGTCGCCCCCTTAGGAAGGATCTTCAAATCACCTTTCGGAGTAAAGACGTAAATTTCATCCTGGTACAAATTCAATTTGAAACTTTCCATCAGCTCCTTGGGAGAGACATCGCCGCTTCGCTGCTCGAACATCTCCCTCACCCAGCTTACCCAGTTTTCAAGTTCACGGTCCAGCGGAGCCGACGTACCGCTTTCTTTATAGTACCAGTGAGCTGCAACTCCGCGTTCGGCAATTTCATGCATATTTTTCGTCCGAATCTGCACCTCCACCATCTTTCCTTCGGGCCCGACAACAGTGGTATGAAGCGACTGATAGCCGTTCTTTTTCGGAATGGAGATATAATTTTTGAACCGTTCGGGGATCGGTTTGTAGATTTCAGAGACGATGCCGTAGACTGTAAAACACTCGTTGTTATCTGCGGTATCCAGAATGATTCGAACGGCAAACATATCATAAATTTCATCGAACGGTTTGCCCCGTTTTACCATTTTATTGTAGATACTATAGAGATGTTTAGGCCTTCCTTCAACTTCGAACTTCATTCCCTCCTGACGCAGCCTCGTTTCAACCGGAACGATAAATTTCCGAATATAATGCTCCCGCTCACGTCGTTTTGCATTCAGACCGTGGGCGATTTCCTCATATTCTTTTCGATACAGATGTTTGAATGCAAGATCTTCGAGCTCCCATTTGATCTTCGCAAGACCGAAGCGATGGGCAAAGGGCGCGTATATTTCAAGAGTTTCTTTGGCGATCCGCTGCTGCTTCTCCGGTTTCAAATATTCAAGCGTGCGCATGTTATGGAGCCGGTCGGCAAATTTTATGATCATTACGCGGATATCGTTGACCATCGACAGCAGGAGCTTGCGGTAATTTTCAGCCTGCGTGATCTCGTGACTTTCAAAAATATTGCTGATCTTTGTCGCTCCATCGACAATATCGCCGACCGTATCGCCGAACTCTTTGCGGATATAGGCAATATCGATCTCCGTATCTTCCACAACATCGTGAAGCAGCGCCGAGGCGACCGAGATATCGTCCAGGGCGATCTCTTTCGCTACCACAAGCGCCACTTCATACGGATGGCCAAAATACGGTTCTCCGGAGCTGCGAATATCATGTTTGTGCGCTTCAAGACTCAGTTCGAATGCACGGGTGATGAGATCGTCATTCACCACCCGGAGGTTCTTATGACAGACACTCAGCAGATCATCCAATTTCTTTTTATGCTTTGCCTGGAGCATTATTTTTTATTCATCTTTGATAAAAGTTCTTCAGCACGCCGTATTTTTTTTTGAAGATCTCCCTTGACCTTTCCTTGATACTTTTCAAGCCGGAGAATTGCCGTACATTGATCTGCTGCTGTTTGGAAATCACCGCGATTCACGGCAAAGTTCGCAAGTTTTAATCTGCAGGTTGCTTCAGTATAGCGATTGATGACCGGCGCACGAAGCGCGCTCTTCAACAACCGTTTGCAGATCTCCTCCAATTTTGGTCCGTTGTTCGATTGTTCATACACCGTCATCAAATTCCACATGAACGAACGGTTATCAGGATACTCCTGCAGCATCGCCGTCCCAATGGATTCTGCCTCTGCATACCGTTTCTCATCAATCAAGATAAGCATCAAATTATGCGATGCAAGATGTTTTTCATACGGATGGGAAAGCGCCTGCTTGATCAGGGCAATTCCCTCCTCAGTCCTGTCCGAGATAAACGGGATCCACGCCAGTTTGCTCCGCCAATAGTAGTATGAACCGAGAATATTTTTTGCTTCGGTGAAAGTCGAATCGGCTTCCAAACAGCGTTCTAAGGAACTCCCCGCGTTGATTCCGTAATAAAATCCTTTTGCTAAACTTCCGTTCTCGGATGCCGTGAACGACCGAAAGGCTTCCGCCGTTCCGGTGTACAAATATCCCCAAGCCTCGGTTTTTTTATCCTTGAGCATTCTTTCCGACAGTTGAAATGCTTTCGTCAACAAGGAATCATACCGCTCTGCATTAAACGAATTCCCGTAATCGGTGTACTTCGCCTGAATCATCCCGGCGAGATAGAGGTATCCCGCCGGATGTGCCGGATATTCACGGATCATTGTCTGAAAACAACTCTCTGCAGAATCGTACTGTTGAATGAGGGTCGCATGAATTCCGGACACCAATAATTCATGCTGATGTTTATTCTCAAGCAGCTGGGAAAATCCAACGGATGAAAATAGAACACAGAATACCGCTGCGGCGAATATTCGTTTCACTTCATCACTGTTCGGTACCAAACGTTCTATCCCCTGCATCGCCGAGTCCGGGAACGATGAATCCGCGATTATTCAATCCCTGGTCGACAACCGCAACATAGATCGGAACATCGGGATGGCTTTTTTGAATGATCTTGACCCCTGCCGGGGAGGAAATTAGGCAGACGAGCCGAATATTCTTCGCCCCTTTGGTTTTTAGAAATTCGATTCCGGCTTTTGCACTGCCCCCCGTCGCAAGCATCGGATCGATCAACAAGACAAGACTGTTCTCAAGGTTTTTAGGAAATTTTGAATAGTAATCCACCGGTTCCAGCGTTTCTTCATCGCGATACAACCCGACATGACCCACCCGGGCCTCGGGGAGAACATTCAGAAACCCTTCAACCATTCCAAGCCCTGCCCGAAGAATTGGAACGACGATAATCTTCTCTTTTAATTTATAGCCGGTCGCTTTTGTTAAGGGAGTTTGAACGGAGTATTCTTCCACCGCAAAATCTTTTGTTACTTCAAATGCCATCATTCCCGCAATCCTTGCAAGCACAGAACGGAAGAGATGGTTCGGAGTCTTCGTATTTCGAAGAATGGAAACATCCCTTTGAACCAACGGATGATTAATAATCGTGAGGTTTTTCATATTTCTCCAATTAGATTTGTTTTTTAAGTGTACGTCCGCTGACGAGTACGCCGTCCCACAGCGGTGCCAATGGCGGCGTATAGATGAGATCAAGTTCGGCGATCTCGCTGACCGTCATTTTCTGCCGGAGCGCAACGGCAAAAATATTTCCCCGCAAGACCGACCCATCGCCGCCGAAGATATTCGCACCGAGCAGTGTTCCGCTTTTTTTATCGGCAATTGCGGTGATTGTAATTTTCGAGTTGCCGGACATCATTCCTGCTTTGGTTGACGCCGTTATTGTTGCTGACACGGGTTGAAATCCATACTGTGCCGCTTCAGAGGTGTTTAATCCGACCTGTGAAATTTCTTTATCGAAGAACCGGAGACCAATCGCCTTTACAGCTCCCGAAAATTTAGACGTTCCCCCGGCGGCATTTTCGCCCGCCACCCAGCCTGTTTTACTTGCCGTGGTGGCAAGGGATAGATACATCGATTTTTGTGTGATGATATTTTTAATCTCACAACAATCACCTGCTGCAAAAACATTATCGGCGCCAAAAACGTTCATCCGATCGGTCGTGACAATACCGCCAAAGTTTCCGATTTTTATCCCGGATGCCGACGCAAGAGCGGTATTGGGCCGGACACCGATTGCGACCACAACCAGATCGGCGGCGATCGATTCATTCTTTGTTCCGACTGCCACGACATTGTTCTGCTGTCCGACCCCGAACCATTCCGGCTGAGCATTCCCGATAAACCGTATTCCCCGCGATTCGATCTCTTCCTTCACGAGAATCCTGATTTCGGTTTCCATCGAGGACATAGGCAGGGATGATTTCGAAATCAGCGTCACATCAAGACCAATGTTCCTGAATGCTTCAGCCATCTCAAGTCCGATAAAACCGGATCCGATGATCACGGCCGATTCAGGTTTTTCATCTCTGATGAATTTTTTCAGTGCGTAGGCGGCGCTAAGGCTCTTGACATGGAAGACGTTCCTGGCATTTTCCCCTTCCAGTCCTAGTTTTTTCGATTCGCATCCCGTTGCAAGAATTAATTTATCGTAATGGTCCCTTTGGATTTTTCCTGATCCGATGTTCTTCACCGTCAGCTCCCGTTTCGACGTATCGATCCGGTCGACATAATGATTCGTGAATGCCGTTACATTTTTTTCTTTGAGAAATCTTTCGGGAGTGTAGATAAGGAGTTTTTCAGGATCGGTTATTTCATCAGAAACAAAATACGGAATTTCGCAGACTCCATAAGAGATGTGATCTCCCGCTTCATAGAGAACCACTTCGGCATCGGGATTGGTTCGTTTTGCTTTTGCCGCAGCGCTCGTTCCCGCAGCAACTCCTCCTATGACGACGATCCTCCGTTTCATTTTCGTTTGTATTTAAATACCAGCGTTAACGGGACACCCTGGAAGCCGTACCGTTCCCGGATCCTGTTCTCAAGGAACCGCCGGTATGTTTCCGTCACCATTTTGGGTTCGTTCGCGAAAAAAGCGAAGACCGGGGGCAGCGTCTTCACCTGTGTGACATAATTCAATTTGATGTCTTTTCCGGTCTTCGATGAGGGGGGATAGCGTTTAATATCTTCAAGGATATCTTCGTTCAGCGACGATGTCGGTATCCTCATCGAGCGGTTCTTGTGGACCTGTTTGGCAAGATCGATCAGTTTGAATATCCGCTGTTTGGTCACCGCAGAGATGAAGATCACCGGAATGAAGTCGTACGTCCGCAGTTTCGAGCGGAGGACTTCTTCATAGTGTTTCGTGCTGTTGGTATCTTTTTCTATGGCGTCCCACTTATTGATGCCGATGACAACTCCAATATTCTTTTCGACTGCCGTCTGAACAACCCGCAGATCCTGCTTTTCAAGGGGAAGCGTCGCATCAAAGAGAATGACGGCAAGATTACATCGATCGATCGCTTTTAATGTGCGCAATGTCGAATAGAAATCCACGCTGTGCCGGATCTTACTCTTTCGCATCAATCCCGCCGTATCGACGAGCACGATCTCTTCCCCTTCGTATTTAATCAGCGAGTCGATTGAATCGCGCGTTGTACCGGCGATGGAGGTGACGATGGAGCGGTCCTCACCGAGAATGGAATTTACCAATGAAGATTTTCCAACATTTGGTTTTCCGATGATGGCGATCTTTAACTGCTTGTCGCCCGACTCGTCCTCCGGTTTGATCTCTATATCCTGAGTCAGATCATCGAGGAAATCCCCGATCCGCCGTCCGCCAAGCGCCGAAATGGCATACGGATCGCTCAATCCCAATTCGTGGAATTGCGCGACTGCCGGTTCGTCGGACGGTGAATCAATTTTATTGACTACCAGCAGCACCTGCTTGGACGATTTTCTGAGGATGTGAGAAATTTCCTTATCCATCGGAGTGACGCCGTCTTTTGCATCGACCACAAGAATCAATTTATCGGCTTCTTCGATGGCGATATGCGATTGTTCACGGATCGCTTTTTCGAAAACCTCATCGGAGTTCGGAACAAATCCGCCGGTATCGATCAGGGTGAATTTTTTTCCGCACCATTCCGCATTCCCATAATGCCGGTCGCGGGTAACGCCGGGCTCATCATGAACGATTGCCTCCTGTGTCCCAATAATGCGATTGAATAATGTTGATTTCCCGACGTTTGGACGTCCGACGATAGCGACTAACGGAATTGACATGAAGGTAATTTTCTATGCGTTTAAGAAGAACTCATCACTAAAATAGAAAATTTAACCGACAAAAAAAATCCCGATCGTCGATCGGGAGAAGGCATTTCAGTAAATGGAGGAATCTTCAATGAATTTCAGCTAAAAATTCGCTTACGATCTTTCCCATTTGAGTGAATTCAATCAAAAAAGCATCGTGTCCGTACGGAGAGATGATCTCGCGATATACCGATCGTTTGATCTTCGAGGCCATTTCTTTTTGATCATGAGCAGGATACAAAATATCGGAATCGATCCCCACGCATAATACCGGTACATCAATAGAGGCTAACACGTCGTCAACCGTTCCCCGGTCAATCCCAATATCGTGCAAGTCCATTGCGCGAGAAATGTAGATATAGGTATTCGCATCAAACCGTTGAACTAGCTTTTCCCCTTGATACCTGAGGTAACTTTCAATCTGGAAAAGATTTTTCGTGTCGAATCGATATGTCCCTTCCTTCCCGTTTTTCTTTTGCCGTTCCCGCCCGAACCGTTCTGAGAATTCTTTTTCACTTCGATACGAGATCATGGCGATCTGCCGTGCGAGGGAAAGTCCGTTTACCGGCTGTCCGTATGCGTAGTAGTTTCCTTCCCTCCACTCGGGATCGTTCATAATTGCCTGCCGTGCAATATCATTCAATCCGATTGACCACGGCGAGTGCCGTGTTGCCGTTGCGATCGGAATGATCGATTCGATCATTCCGGGATACAATGCCGCCCATTCCAGCACCTGCATACCGCCGAGCGAACCGCCGATGACAGTTTTAATTTTCCGTATCCCGAGCGAACGAATCAACTCGTACTGCACTTTCACCATATCGCGAACGGTCATTTGCGGGAATGCCAATCCGTACGGCGTACCGGTCACGGGATTTACCGAACTCGGTCCGGTAGTGCCGTAACAGCTCCCCAGAAAATTTGAACAGACGACAAAATATTTCGACGTATCGATCGGTTTCCCTCTCCCGATCAGCGAATTCCACCACCCGGCGCTTTTTGGATCGGCCGATGAGTATCCGGCAGCATGTGCGTTTCCGGTCAATGCATGGCAGACGACAATGACATTATCGGCAGCGGTGTTTAACGTTCCGTACGTTTCATAGGCGACCCGTACCGGGAAGACTTCAACGCCGACATCCATTCGTAACGGATGTGTTCCGTCGAACAACATTGCAATTTTTGCTTCGACACGTTCAGCTGGATGAATGATTTCAGCCATATGGTTCTGATAAACAGTGATGCAGATCGGAATGGTGATTCCGATCTGCATGTGTGGAAATTCCCACTCTGGTGATTTATACCGGGACTGAAGATTTTACTGCACGGAGCGCTTCATCAAAATCTTCGATGATGTCCTCAATGTGCTCGATACCAACGGAGACGCGAATCAAGTCAGCCGTCACTCCCGATTGGATCTGATCTTCCGGCGACAGCTGCTCGTGCGTTGTCGATGCCGGATGAATGACCAGTGTCTTCGCATCACCGACATTGGCGAGCAGGCTCGACAGCTTGACGCTGTTGACAAATGTTTTTCCGGATGCCGCTCCTCCTTTGATTCCGAATGTCAGCACCGATCCGAACATTCCCTGGCGTAAATATTTTTTTGCCAGCTGATGAGAGGGATGATCTTTTAAACCGGGGTACGATACCCACTCGACCTGCGGATGCTTTTCAAGCCACTGGGCAAGTTTCAATGCATTCTCATTGTGGCGTTCTACCCGAATGGACAATGTTTCCAATCCCTGCGTCAATAAAAATGAATTGAATGGGGATATCGCCGGACCAAGGTCGCGTAATCCTTCAACGCGGGCACGGATGATAAATGCAATATTGCCGAACGGGCCCGGTGATCCAAAGACATCCCAGAATTTCAATCCATGATATCCGGGTGACGGTTCGGTAAAGATCGGGAACTTGCCGTTCGCCCAATTAAATTTTCCGGAATCGACGATGACCCCTCCAATCGATGTGCCATGCCCTCCGATCCATTTTGTTGCCGAGTGTGTGATGATATCAGCACCGTGGTCGAAAGGACGAATTAAATATCCCCCGGCACCGAATGTGTTATCAACGATCAACGGAATTCCGTTATCATGCGCCACTTTGGCAATAGCGGTAAAATCAGGCACATTCAAACGCGGATTGCCGATTGATTCGATATAGATCGCCTTCGTCTTCTCGTCGATCAGCCTGGCAAATTCATCCGGGTTATCTCCGTTGACAAATTTTACGGTGATCCCTAACCGCGGCAGAGTGACTTTAAATTGATTATGCGTCCCGCCGTATAAATTGCTGGTGGAAATGATATTTTCCCCCGCTTGAACGATGTTGGTAATCGCCAAAAACTGTGCCGCCTGACCGGATGATGTTGCGAGCGCTCCGGCTCCACCCTCTAACGCAGCGATCCGTTGTTCAAAAACGTCGGTCGTCGGATTCATGATCCGTGTATAGATATTTCCGAATTCCTTCAATCCAAAAAGATTTGCCGCGTGATCGGCATTGTTGAAATTATATGAGGTCGTTTGGTAAATCGGAACTGCGCGGGAATTCGTTGCGGGATCCGGCTTTTGACCGGCATGTAATTGTAATGTTTCAAATCGGTAGTGGCGATGTTTTCCATTCGTTGACATGATCCTATTCCTTTGTATTAAAATAATTGAGATTGTTTGATGTATACAATACGTCGTATGATCAAACTGTGGTGTGTGTTACACTGACAAGGATATGGTCAACGACAACAGAGGAAATTCCCGTCGAAATATGGAGAGAGGTGCTCCATAACGGGCCGGCTAGCGTAGAAAAGATGTAAATTAGAGATGTTTGACATTGCTTTTAATAGTAAACAGACTGATTCGTGTTTCGGTTCCTTTAAATGAAAAAACCCCATTTGAAGAGACCAAATGAGGTTATTAGTATACTCAAAAACTTTTGGTCATCTTCTTCTGCCGAAGCAGAACAGAAATTAGCACCTGACATTCCGATTTATCGGGACCGGTTGCTGTGAGGTCGTCGGGTCTGATCCCTCGCTCACTCTTGATGATTGTTTTATTACCCACAAAGAACTATATGTAATATACAATTTATTTTACCGTTGTCAAGTTCATTCCACGGAAATTTTTCCCTAATCACAGATTCCTATCCAAACTGCGGTATTGAATTGCCTCGCTTAAATGCTCGGTTCGAATTTCTTCGCTCCTCCCCAAATCGGCTACGGTGCGGGCGACTTTCAATATCCGGTCGTACGCCCGTGCCGATAATCCTAATTTGGTCATCGCCATTTTTAAAAGATCTTCACCTGAAGAATCAATCTTACAGTATTCCCGTATTTCTTTCGACTGCATTCCTGAATTAGAAAAGATCTGTTTATGTTTCACAGAAAAGCGGCGCAGTTGAATTTCCCTCGCACCGATCACCCGTTCCCGGATCGATGCCGACTGCTCTCCCGGTTTTTTCTGAGCAAGGTCGGCGACCTTCACCGCCGGGACATCGATGTGGATATCAATTCTATCCAGCAGCGGTCCGGAGATCTTTGCCATGTATTTTTGTATCTGCATAGGAGTGCAGGTGCATTCAACATTCGGGTTCCCGTAATTCCCGCACGGACAGGGTTGCGTCATCATTTTGCCATTTCAAACTTACCGTTCCAAAACCTACAAAAATTCCACAGAATCCACAAACTTGGGGGGAGTATGTAAAGAAACGGAGGTTGGAACTCGGGTTAACCCAGCAGACAGTCGCCTGGACGTTAGGGTGCGACACAACCACGGTTCATAACTGGGAGGTCGGCAGGACGAGGCCGTTATTGAAGCTAATACCCAAAATTATCCATCTCTTAGGGAACATCCTCGACCTCTTCCCTATCAAGACATTGGATCAGAAGATTGTGACTTATAGGATAATCCATGGTTTGAGTCAGAAGGAATTAGCTTTTCGTCTTGGAATTGATCCTTCAACGTTGAAAAGGTATGAACGGAATCAAGGTCCACCCAATGGGAAAATTACTAAAAAGATTGAATCATTTTTAGATTCAAGCCTCTAATGATTTTGCTCTAGCTCAATGGGAGACTCAACTTAATCTTTCCCCGAAATTGTGGACAAGGGAAAAAGCCATTAACTTGGCAGAAGCCCCAAAGGGTGAAGGAAGTTCACAATGGAAGGTACAGTTCACAGTAAACGAAAACAATATACCAAAGAATTTAAACTGGAGGCGGTGCGTTTAAGCCTTGAACAGGGACGTACGTAGCCTCCGTAGCACGAGACTTGGGAATCAGTCAGAATGCGTTGTACAAGTGGAAGCAGCAGTACCAGGCAGACGGGAAGACAAGTTTTTCCGGGCCACGGGAAATTAAAGCCGGAAGATGAGGAACTCAGGCGTTTGCAGCGAGAGTTGCAGATTGTTACAACAGAACGGGATATTTTAAAAAAAACAATCGGGTACTTCGCAAAGGACGAGAAATAAGATGCCATGGCATACACTAATACCGAGGAGTATTAAGTCTGAAGCAGTTATGCCATTTGTTCAAACTTTCCCGTACGAGTTATTATCCGTGGCAGAAGTCAGAGAAAACTCAGCAGCAAGAGTCAAACGAACAGTTACTGAAAACGATTACCAGAGCGTACGAGCAAAGCCATGGTCGTTATGGCAGTCGGAGAATTACAGCAGCATTACGTGCCGAAGGATATACTTGCAGCAAGAATCGGGTAACCAGACTGATGCGAGAATTGGGGATCAAAGCCAAAACCAAACGTCTCTTCACGGTAACGACACACGCTACAAAAGCCAAATAAGCATCGCCCAATTTGGTCGCATAAAACTTTACTGCTTCTACAGCCAACCGGCTCTGGTGTTCAGATATTACCTATCTGTGGAAGCGCCAAGGCTAGTTGTATCATGCCATCGTGTTGGATGTGTTTTCGCACAAGATTGTCTATTACGCATTAAGCGCACGGTTAACGGCAACCCTGGTCGAAGAGGCACTGCACCGGGCTTTGCACAGTCGAACTGTTACGACAGGATTGGGTTTCACTCGGACTGAGTCAGTCAATACGCCAGCGCCTCTGTGCGAACGATTCTCGAACAGCACCACCTGCGTCAAAGCATGAGCGGCACCGGATGCTGTTACGACAATGCGATCAGCGAAACGTTCTTTCATACACTAAAAACGGAATTGACTTATTGGGAGCATTATGAAACTCGGCAGGAAGCACTCAGCAGCAGTTTAGAATACATTGAAATATTTTATAACTGACAGCGAAGTCATTCGACTCCGGGGTATCTTTCGCCAGTTGACTTCGAACATTTACGTCACTAACTTCGAATCCCTCTTTTCGGGAAAAGATCACTAATACCATTTCTCCATTGATATAAAATATTCTGATTATATAGCTATAATTTTTTTGTACCCATTTTCCTATGTATTATTTTTTTAATCATTTACCGTGTAACCCACTTTATGTTAAAGAATTCAATCACCTAAATTACTCATCGTTCCATAATCTCCCTTGATTTTTAAGGGATGTAACCCAATCTCTCCCAATTTTCTGCAACTCAGGCGTAAGACTATCTAATGCATTAAAATAAGACGTATTATCAAATGCAATCCCTAGTCCATCCCCAAGTGGTGTACCTGGATAGGCAGTATAGACTGAAACACGCACAAAATCAGTATCTACTATTTGATTGATTCGAATTGTTTCATATAAATCATCGAGAGTTTCTCCAGGAATTCCAATCATGTTAAATGACCACGTCTTAAGGCCTGCTTTATGAATTAAGTCAAATGCTCTTTTTATCTGCTCAATCGACATTGGTCGATTTAAAATATCACGTCTAAGACGTTCACTACCACTTTCAATTCCAATGCCAATAGCCTTACAACCTGTTTCGGCTAATAACTCACTGCCACTTTTCGTGATTACTTCAGGCCTAGCATTACAGTAATATGGACAATCTATTTTCTTTTTGTACGCCGAAAGAAATTCCTGAATCCATTTTGGATTTTTTAATAAAGTATCATCGTCAAAATATATTTCAGATGGTTGAAAAGTCTTTACCAATCGTTCTGCTTCTAAGATTGCCCTATCAACACTTTTCCACCTTACTCGGTTACCTAGCCCTCCCATTCTACTCATACAATAGTTGCAGTGAAATGGACAGCCTCTAGAAAACATTAAGCTCGGATAATTGAGCACATCGCTTTTATCAAAAAGGTCAATCAACGGAAGAGCAAGAGAATCTAACTCTTCTACAATAGCAGATGTAAGATTTCTTTTTTCTGATACTTTTGTTATCCATCCAGTTTTTTCAAACAACTGACCATTTTTGTACGCATGAATTGCATCCAGTAGAATTTCTTCACCTTCTCCATAACATACCGCATCAATCTCAGAATTCATAAAATCAGTAGGAAGAGCATTTGTATGGCTTCCACCTGCCCATATTGGAATTTTGGGATTATATATTCTAATTAGATTAGCAAGATTAGAAGCAGTCTTAGACTGATTTGACATATAGGATAAACAGATAATGTCAGGTTTTGTTAACAAAATGTCATCCACAACAGAATTAAAATCCTTATTTCTTACAACAACTAGGCTAACCTTGTGTCCAGAAGCATTCAATGATGCAGCAAGTGAAGCAATAGCATGCGAATATGACACCATAACATCTAAAACGAAATGAACAAAAGTAATAATCATTTATTTATCAAGGAACTTTATCAAGATTAATATTTGAGGTTGTACAATTCTGTGTTCTTGATTTTATAAGTTTTTTTTTGCCAAGCATCACTCAGTTTTAATAACGAATGAATATCGTTATCATTAAAATCATCAGATAATAGTTCATAAGTAGAATTGTTCTCTTCCCTGAACATCCACAAAACAAATTTTTTTCCATTCAAGTAACCACGCAATAATAATTGCCTTAGGTTAAGTTTAAGAGACCGTTTACAAAACTCCTCTTCAATTTCTTCGGAATATACCTTGGTGATGGTATCTCCGGATATACGCAACCGAGATTGATAGCATAAAGATTGAATGGTAGCTAAGTCATGTTGCGTGGTGCTGCGGATAATTAAATCTAATTTTTTTTCAAAACGTGCTTTTCCCGTTTCCGCTTGTAAAACATTTTCAAACTTCAATAGCATCAACCACGGATCTAAATTATGATTATCAAATCCAATTTTTGAGTAAAAAGAATTGCGAAGACTTTGATCATTTGATGCCAATAAAACACCTGAACAATAATTTTTACGCGCATTCTGAATTGCAATATTCATCGCAGTGGTCGCTAATCCTTTGTGCCTAAGTTGGGCATGGACAAACACATTGAATATAAAAGCATAATTGGATCCGATTAAAAAAAAATTCGGATCAGGTAAACTTACCCACGTTAGTGCACATACTCTTCCTGAAGATTCTATGCCAAGCACAATCTGGGTCTTTGTGCTAGCTAATCTTTCATCTTCAAGACATAAAATGGCAAAATCCTTCCAAGGATAAGGATTGACACTGACGATTGATTTAATCTCGTTTTTGAGGTCGCCGTAAACCGGACAGTTTACAATTGTCCAAAATACGTCCATCCTAAACCTTATTCACTTAAATGATTGAGTGCTTTCAGAACTTCATTTGCAATTAATTGGTGACCATAAATATTCGGATGCACGCCATCATCATTAAAAAGATTCACTTTATTTTCATTCTCAAAAACCGAATGGATATCGGCAACCAAACAATCATGATCTTTTGCTAAATCTCGAATCGCGCGATTATACTTTGCATATAATTTTGAATCCCAGTACCAAAAATCTTTAAGATAATCACCTTCCCGAATTTGATCGAACAGCAGCGGGGGAAGATTGATCAGAATTTTTTTTCTCTTCCGAGGAACGTCTGCACGCTTGAGAAAGGCAGCATAACTTTCCTTAAATACTTCAACATCGATTAACGGCCGATTTATAAAATGAAATATTTTACTATCGTTTATACCAATGAATATTACCATAACTTCTGGGTCTGACTCACTTAATATTTCAGGTAATCGATCAAGCGCATCTAAAATTGAACTACTATCAACTCCCGAATTAACTATGGACACATTTGTCACATTTATTTTTTCAGCGAGCGAATGAAGAATAATTGATACGAAGTTCGTTTTTGTATCAGCTGTAACTGAATCCCCGACAAATACTATTGTCTTCCCTTCAAGCCATTTACTGGAAGGGATTTCACTGTTTTTTGCTTTTTTAAATATAGACATTGTTTCTATTCTCCTATTGTTTAGTCTTAAAAGGGTTCGGAGCTTTCCCAGATTCACAGGCTGGGATACCCCTGTATAAGAATCCTGGTCGAGCGGACTTTGTAAGAACTGCCCCCGCCGCAATGTATGCACCTCTGCCAACTTCTACATCACCTATTACAGTCGCCCCCATCCCAACAAACGCACCACTTCTAATTATTGGTGAGGGTTCTCGAACCCTTTCAATCGCATCTACGAAACGATGAATAATTTGCCCTTGCACAATTGCATTTTCTTCAATTATTGTATCATTACACACAAAACCAGCAACCCATGCATTTTCACCAATTTTTACTCGGTCATATATCCTTGCACCATAGATTATTGAAACACCATCAGAAATCTCAGTTTGACATCCAATATAAGTATGATGGTCACAAAACACATTTGAACCTATGGAAGTGCCTTCACCAATAACAACATGAGATAACAACGAGGAATGATATCCAATTTTTGATGGTAGTGTAGAAATCATCTTATTTTCCAATGATAGTGCCCAAGAATCAACTTCGGATGTTGAAGGAAACCCTACTATACAATATGGGCCAATAAATGTTTCATCGTGTACAATCGATTGTCCAACTATAATCACCGTCGGATGGATCATGATTTACTCTCCGGTATTGCTATCTGGAAACTATGCTTTCCTGGACCAATTAATTTTGTCTCATTTGAAAAACCTTCAAGAGATGGTATGTCCAATAAAACAGAAGTTGTTAATTCAATTTCGACAGAAACTGTATCATTAGAAAAACCAACAACATTCAATTTTGTTTTACTCCGCTCATCAATCCATTTTGCAAAATCTAACAAATTGGGTGCCCAAATATTATTTTCAGATTTAAATTTTAGAATCGCTTCAAGTATTATCTTTGTTTCAACGGTCACGTGCTCTGGGTGAAGATTTACCAGTGCAGGCAATCGATTCTTAATAAGCCATTCTTCTAAGAAGTCTGTACAAACCTGAATTGATAGCCTATCTCCAAAATCAAATGATTTATAACAGTAATCATAATCGAACAAAAATACATCGTCTTCGATAAGAGTTGGGAAGTGTAAAGGATGTTGCTCAAAAACCACATGATCTACCTTGGGAGGAAAAGCCAAAGGGAAGCCTATCCCTGACGCTGAACCAATAAAAGTTTTTCCACTTGCCGCCACACAATTTAGGTCAAATAATACAGGAATCTCACATTCCAAACGGTGAGTGTCAACCCCCCTAATGTATTGAAAATAATGATTTCTCACAGCAGGAAGAGGTAACCCTACTTTCACTACATGATTATGAACAAGTTCATCAAATTTTTCGCAAAAACCTTTTGCTGTGTTTAATTCCGAAAATGGGTGAATACCGAAACAGTGGCCATTCTGCATTTCTTTAACCATAAAGTCTTCCGTCAACAACTCTCCAGATTTAAGTAATATAGTTGCGTTGCCACCAACTTCCGTCACCATATTAAGATATTCTTCGATTTGTGTAATCGACGCACTATCGCTATCTCCGGTAATAATGAGTGGAGCAGATTTATTCGGTGGAAAATAATCAATCTTCACGGGGAAAGCTTGAGGAGAGAATATGTGCATTTTATATAAAATAAAGTTGATGATCTTATCTACGTAACAAGTTTTAGCTATCCCTTGGAAATAATCCACTCCATAGATATCAGCCCATGAATCAAAATTACTAGAATCAATCAGTTTTGATCCATATATAGCGCGCTCTAATAATCCTACAATGTTAATAGAAAAAATCACATGTTGTATGCGATTAGTGTTTTTACTGACAGCAAAATAAGAAGATTTGGACGCTACAAAAACATAAGAATTAACATTCCATTCATTTCCCAATATAATAATTGGTTTCGTACAACAAGCAGGAATAGGAATTGCTGATGGAATAGAATATCCATATTCATTATTATCATAGATATAACCCCATTTTTGGGAGTGCTCATCACCATGTGAATCAGTCACGAGATCCATAGCTGCCAACTTTGCGGAATCAGTCGTAAATAAATATTCAATCAGAGGTTTTTCCTCCGCCACTTTATTATCTAATTCACTTACTCTTATATTGATTGTATTCTGAGAAAAATTTTTTAGAGTCTTAATTTGCCAATTATAATTGAATCCGTGAGAAGTGATTAAATGTCTGAAATACTTTCCAATTTCTTTATGGGATGTCTCAATAGTATATTGCAGCATGGTCACATTCAATTAATATAAGTTATACATAGATTTGACTAACTCTACCCACTTTTTATATCCTAATATTTCACCATCAACCCCTGCATCAATTACATCATGTTGCATTATTTCTGCTGATGCCTTAATGATGAGTCGACTGGCTTCCTCAGCATTGTTTTGTGGAAATCTATGTACAATTCTGGGTAAAGTCATTACCCCGGCAATTCCAATATTCGGTAAGACAATAGGACACCCATAAGATATGCTTTCTAACAACACATACGGCATGCTTTCCCTTTTCGATGGTAGAAATACCACATCTGCCCAGTTGTAAATTTCTTCAATGTGTTCATCAATGAAACCAAGCATTTTAGAAAAGGGCGCTAAATTCGCAACTGATAGAGCTTGAATAACTTCATCTCTGCAATCTCCATCACCTACAATACGTACTTGGAAACACAATTTATTCTTGACTAGATTCAATAATGTCTCTGTTAAAAGTGGTATAGAAATCTTATCAATATCCAATCGCGAAATCACCGCTATACTAAGGCAATCTTTCAGTACTCTTTGACTTCGCTTATTTTTTTTTACTCCGGTAATAAATCGTGGAATCGCATTAGGCAAAACTTTCCATTTCCCATCCTCCTTAATTTTGATGTTGTTATCTTCAAGTAAAGCAAGGTAATGCTTCAATGTTGCTACCGCGGGGAAAAATATTGCGTCAAAGGTATTCTCCATTTCCAATAGCTCACCATTTGTAAGAAATTCGTGTTCTGAAAGCTCTGAATGAAAATGTGCAAAAGTTCTTATCTGCCTCGGAAGATTAAGAAGGGCCCAACGGGCAGGATAGGTTAAATGAGCTACAGCAAAATCGAATTGCAAATTTGAAGTGATTTGTCTAATTGTAGACCAATTTAAATTGTCCTTAACATCAAGGATGACATACAGAGATTTAGATAGAAACTTATCTGCCCATTTCCCACCAGCAGATCCTACTACTATTAATGTACATTCGAAACCGCTTTCATAAAATGCATCCATTAAATCCAAACAGTGTCTTTGTGCTCCCGCAATATAGAGACCGTCAAGTATGAGTAAAGCGTTTTTTGATTTAATCACTTTTCTACTATTTTTTTCCCACAAAATAGAAGGCGGCTCATTGATACAAATAGATGGTGAAAAACAAAAATAACACCTAGGAACTCCATTAGTCCATAAAGAAATATGAAGATAACAGCTATATCTCCCACAGGATTCGCATCGATATATTCCCCACATCGAGGAATTTATTCGCTCGCAACATTTAAGAATAGACTCGTTTGAAAACTCTTTATTTTTCATTTTTATTTATGTGCAAGACTTCCTTGGTCTTAATGTGTCCAATAGTATTTCCCAAAACTGCGCACTCAATAACAGCTACATAATCTTGTTGATAGAAATAGCTTTTAAGACCAAGAAAAGATCGAAGCTTTCTTCTCGCCACCTTAGTCTCATTTTTGGAACTTATCAACGTTGCAGCTGCGAGAACACCATGAGTATCGCACCCACTAATAATAATCACATCCCTAGCATTATTAAAAGGATTTGTAATTCTTATAATGACACCATAATCTAAAATTGAATGCTGATTTTTATCATACTGGGTTGAATATCTAGAATTATTCGTAACAAATTCAAAATCTTTCGTATAATGCGCTCGATCTTTCACGTAGTCAAGAAAAGATGCGGCACATTGATTGTTAACGGGGCCACCAATTATCACTAAATTTTCTTTGTATTCTTCACGAGGAAATGAAGACGAGTAGACATGTTGGATCTCCGCTTGTGGATAAAGCAATCCAAGTGTGGCAATTACAGAACTTGCCGCATCTGCGTCGGGACCAGCAAGTATGGCTGTCTTAATTTCAGTTGGGACATCAACGCCGATGGATCCAGAAACAACATATATTCTTTGAGGTCTCCTAATTTGCCATATTTTTGACAGTTGAAATTTGATACTAAAGAGCGAGGCTATGATAAGTGCTGCCGTCTTTACCAGAGTTTGCGAAAACAAAACAATAATTGAGGCCGTTAAACCTGCAATAACATTTATTCCAATTTCGTTACTGCAAGTTATTAACCATTGCACAGACTTGTTAATTAAGTCCATAAATACCCTCCAACTTATACATCTATATCGCGAGATTTATAAATATTTTAATCACAATTCGTATTGTTAATTTTTTTTTAGAAATTTTTGTGCTTACTGAAGCAAAAAACTCCAAATTAACAATATGCAGTTTTTGATATCGATTTACCTTGTTTCTTTATTCATTTTTTTCATTGCATTTACAATCACTTGTGCAACAGTATCTCGTTTCTGTCTCTTTCCCGCTTCAGATACAACTTGATATTGCACTTTCACACGATAACCTTTAATTCTTTTTTCAATGCTTATTTCTCGCGCTGTCTGTTGATCAAGAAAGAGGAATAATTCTTCCGGTTCGAGAAATTTGACCTTGTCGAGATCGGTTTGTTGCAACTTCTCAGTAACCAACCTTCTAATTGTTTCAAGGTTCCTTCTCTCCGGTGAACAAACGATAATAGTTACGTACCCCCCTTTAAGACACTTCTCTACATTATGAAGTTCCTGCACGCCTCCTGTCGTAACTGAAATTTCTACCGCAATCTTTTTCCCCTCACGCTCAAGCGCAACATCAACCCTCCCTCCAGCGGGTGTTGGCTTTTCAATGACCGACCGATACCCATGCTGCTCCGCCATCTTTTTAATAAGTGTCTGTAGGTAACGGTGTTGAGAAAGACTCTTACGAACAATCAGGTCATCGGATAAAGCCGCGATTCTGGATACGGGGGGCGTCGATACCTTATTCGATTCGACAATATCCCGTTTGGATTCCGCTTGAATTCGTCGTTCAAGTTCCAATTTATCAGAGGACGGCCGTAAGGATGTTTTCTCGAACGGTCTGACAGGCTCGTTTTCCGCATGAAGCGATAGATAAAGTTCGTTTGGTCGTTGCGTTTGTCCATATCTTTTTCTCGTATTTATGATCACCATCTCTCTCCTTGCCGACGCAATTGCGGGATCGGCAATCAGAAAATCAGATGTTTTGAGATTAAAATCGTTGTCGTTCTTCTCCACACGAACTATGGATTCACCAGTGCCGAGATTCATGAGATCACTCGCATCAAAGTGAGCAAAACCGCTTTCCAGTTTCTGAGCGTCGTTGTCCCCAAGCGCAAAGCAAACGCGCACCGCCGGGTTGGTTATTACTGAATTCGCCAGCGCGTTGTCGGTTATTTGTTGCAAGTCTTGGTGAGCGAGTGTGAGCCCGAATGCGTACTTTCGTGAACCGCTGAGCATGGACGCCATCGAGGGTGTCGCAAAATGCTGGAACTCATCGACGTAGAAAAAGAACGGAGATCGCTTCTCGGCGTCCAAGGATTGCCTCCCCATAACCGTTTGATGCAGTTTTGAACATATCAGAGACCCTAACAGGTAGGCATTCTCCTCGCCAATGATTCCTTGGGAGAGTTTAGCTAAGAACACTTTCTTACCCTCTATAATATCGCTGAAGTTCAATCCTTCTCGCTTTGTGATGATACCCCGAATGAGTTTCGATCGAAGGAACGCGTCGAGGCGAGTGATAATCGAAACCTGGGAGCTTCCTTTGAGCAGCGGAAACTCTTTTTCCCAAAAATAAACGACGGAAGAATCGACTCCTTGGTTGAGAATATGGCAGCGGAAATCCCGCTCCATGAGAAACCGTTTTAGATCAATCAGTGTTCCTCCGGTTCCGCTCTCTACAAACGCAATGACCGCGTTCGCCAGCACCGCTGTCATTTGATCTCCCCAACTCGTGGAGAAACGCCGAAACAGTTCCACAAGATCGGAAGAGAGCACCGTTTTCTCCATCTCCGACCGCGCCTCAAGAATGTTGAAACCTACCGGATACTCGGTATCACTCGGGTCCAAGAGAATCACATCTTCAAGACGATTCTCTGGTATAAATTCCATAATTCTATCTATCAGATCACCGTGCGGGTCGAGAACGGCGACACCTCTCCCGGTTTCAATGTCTTGCTTCACCATGTTTATCAAAAGCGTCGATTTACCAGTGCCAGACTTTCCAATGATATGAACATGACGGAGTCGTTGTTCGACGTTCAGCGAAACTTTTCTTGAAATGTTTCGATGGATATTCTCACCTATGATAAAATTGTGACCATTAATAGTCTGAGGAACTTCTCTACTTTTTATTTCATCTCTTTTGAATTTTGAAATATGTATTCCTGGTAAAGGAAAATGCACTAATCCAAGTAGCTCTTCATTATTCAATAACATGCCACTCCGCCGAGTTCGGCGATAAATAACATCTTCAAAATGGAGGAAATCCTCATAATCATCATTATCCAGAGGAATAAATTCATTACTCAACGGATCTGTAAATGAGGACAGACCTCCATACAGGTTTTTTACAATATTGAACGCTCTTTCCTGGAAGGGACTTTTTCCAATAACCCTAAGGACAACAGAAAAAAGAGGTCTGCTGATTTTTTTCTCGGCAAGCTTAACCATTTCGGGAGCATCAGCAAAAAAACTCGTTCCATCGTCAGTTCGTACTGCACGAATAATACTTGATGCCCAGGGAGCCTCCGTTGATTGGAATAGGATTTGGACTAAACCTATTTCTTGATCATTTAAATTCGCAAGGGCCCCATATATCGTTGTCAATGGATCGGGATTAAAATGTTTGAACGTTTTGATAGGACGCATAAACTCTTCATTTAATCCACAATCAACAACGAATGAGTAGGGACCCTCTTCAAGTTTTTCTTTAATTACTTCACCTTCTCGAACAATCGCCTCAGGGAAAAAGGCCTTTATCTGTTGGTGAAGGAAATAAATATCAGTTGTGCGGCATCCAAAATGAAGACTGATCTCTTCTCGTGTCCCTAATATTTCGAAACTTATTGGCAACGAACTAGAGCTTAGACTCAGCAGAAACTGTTCACAATACTCTTGAGATATTTCAGCGGTAACTGGAAAACTGACTTGTAATTCTTGGATTTCATTGTCATGTGGAAATGGAATGGGATAAATATCCGGTTTTTCGAGTTGCTCGGATATTTGTAAAGAGTTATTCGCTTGAGGAGAAAAACCAGTTCTGATTTTTTCTATAAATGAGCTAAGGAAAGTATGACGGCGTCCATCATCAAGTGCAGAATTATCATGGTTGTGCGAGGGGATATGATAAGGAACAAACGGAGGTTCTAGGTTGACTGGTGATTCCCAAACTTGCCATCCCCTACCTCTCACCTCCCATCTATAAAAATTCTCGGTGAGGCTTTCAGCGAAAAATGATCTTCCCAAGCCGTGTTCATTAACGTTCAATATTGCCCTATTTCAGAATTTTATTCATGATTGGCTTTCGCTCAAATTCCGATAACAATCTCATTCCCTTAGATTTCAAGTAAGTATTCAATACCTCAAGAACAGCAGAATGAACCGATTCCTGGAACATGAGCATAGTATCAATAGCATAGTAAGTTTCAGGACTAAATAATTTGAGCAAGATCGGACCTATTAAAGGAATAGACGCAATGATTCTATATAATGGACTGACTGAATCGCCCAACCACCAAGAAAAGAAAAAACAATTACCAAAAGGAGCTGCACAAATATCAAATACATGATCATATCGGACTACCCTGAGATATTCTCTTTTTGCAGAGTGAATCCCACCCTCGAAAAATTTAATCCTCGATATTTCTGTGTTTGGTAGTTGGCGATCCTTGATTGCAGCTTCAAGAATTCCATAATAATCTTGGCTAGAGATTTTGAATCCTTCAATCATATAAAACCAATGGGAGAATATGGATGTAACTTTCTTTTGTCCATTGGCAAGGGATATTATAACCAAAAAAAGAAAAAAGGCGATAATCCAGTATATTGATTTTGAATCAATCGTAATCATTATTTTTTTAAAATAAAATCAAATTTTTAAATACGCCAAATCTTATCACTACCTTGTAGAACCCATGATTTTTAATGTATCAATTGATGCCTGATATCATTTTTATCGAATAAGGATGCTGTGATCTGTTTTAAATATTTGGATTATTCATATCAAACAGGTAAATCGTTCCTAGCGCTAACATCTTAGGATTCAATAAAAATAAATAAGGTATCATTCCACGTTTTCTTTATCATTCTAGGAAATACTTAACAATAGTGTTTGTGAGTTTACATATTAATTTATTTGAGTCTCGCATTTTCCAATTAGCCCATTAGTAATAGGAATAAATTGGCTATCCACATAAACTCTTTGAGCAAATAAACCAAAATTATCCGGTTTACCTGCAATTCGTTTGGGGAATTTAATATGGTATAACGTTGCAGAGATAGAGGGGTTATTTGTAATATCGAACCCGTTTTTTGTATTTTTATAACGAGTTATGGCTAATTTTAAAAGAAAAGCAGCACACTCAACGTTAAATTGTTTATTTGTACTTAATCTATACTTCAGCTCCCAGTATCTCATTTTACCAACATCAATAAATATTTTTCTTAAATAATTATATTTATTTTCGTTTCCAATGATGTAATAAACACTATCCTCATGTGTTGGTGCATTAATAATTCTAACATAATAAACTAGAGAAGATACGTTAACCTGTGCAAAACCAACACTGGAGCCAAAAATAAAAGATAAAACATCTTCAAATATTGGCACATAATTTATCGCCCTCTCAGCAAATATTGATACACCAAGAACTCTTGGATTAAGATCATATTTTTGAGCAATGTCAATTATCAAGGTTTGATTCTCATTTATATCATTTAGAACAACTTCATATTTTTCACCGGATGGACGACCTTCGAATGCACCCGTTCGTTGAATAAATATCAGAACTATACTGATTAACCCGGCGATGGTAATCATAAACACCATGAATATTCTTTTTTTATTCACTTCCATGATTTTGGGAAAGATAATTTAGTTTTAAGATTATCCGTTAATAGTTTCAGAAGTTTAGATAAAATAAGGCGGTAAAGAAAAAATAGGAACGAAAATAAAACAATGTTGACAAACATAAACTTAATGAAAGAAGAAATAAATTCGTTTACCCCAACACTAACCGAATGTATGAGTCGTTGAGCAATAGTTCCATAACTCAATATCGCAAAAGTAAATTCACTAAATATTTTAAATCCAAAAAATATGTAAAATGCAGTGCTAAGGATAGAATAAATTAAAATCCCGATTAATATTTTTTCTTTTATTTGATTAAGAAATAGCGGTTGTTTAATATTCGTTTTATATAATTTGCGAATATAATATTTTATTATTTCAATCGATTTTTTTCGAAGATTCGGAATTCCCGTTAAATCAGATGCCATCCAATATCCATCTAATCTAATAAATGGATTTAGATTACTCAGAATACTAAAATTTATAATATAAACTACGTAGACAAGATAGCCTTCATGGGTTATTTGATATAATGCAATAAACAAAGGAACCATCAATAATTGAAAGTACACACCACCAAAATCAACCACAGTTCGTTGTCTTCTATTCAAAACCCATGCACCCGTAACATCTGAATAAAAGGCAGGAAAATAAAAATATAAACCGACTCCCACATTTTGATATTTTGCACCGTAATGATGGCATGCCGAAATATGACCTAACTCATGAAATAATAAGCTCACAAAAACCAGTAGAGTTGCTAATGAAAGATCTGTACCGCTTATTAAGACAACTGATGTTAGTGGAGCGTCTAGAAATAAATAAAAATATAATTGAGTAATCGTAACAAATGAAATTAACACGATCATTATCTTAATATCAAATAATTGATGAAATAAATTTGCAACTGGATACAATTTATTTTCTTTGATAAGTGGAAATCTAAAATGCAGATAAGTTCTCTTTTTGGGCGCCTCGGTAAATGAATCACCAAAAGACACGATTCCAGTTAAGATTAAATCATTGTCTATCATATTTTTAATATCTGCTGAAGAAACAGGACGATTTATTACTTTACTAAATTCGGTAGTAATATCTTCTATTGACCGTTTACCGTCGATTAATTTTAACAATTGGGCATATTTAGCAGATATTTCATATTGTCTCTCACCCGCTTTTATCAAATATGTTTCTTCAACATAAGAAGTATCCAATATTTTGATTTCAATATCTTTTCTGAGCTTAGGTATTAATTCATCACCCATTTGTGCTATCACTCCGATTTGTGAGTATTAAAATATTTTGATAGAAAACCAACAACGTATGATGTTGTAATTGTTTCGCTTCGGAATGGAACGACTGCCTGCGGCATACAAATATATTTTACCGCCTCCCATGAACCGGTCGATTTTTGATGCGTCACTAAATACTCAATTCCTTTTTTAAATACACTATCTTCACAATCTTCATAAACCAGTAGATTTTGTAAACTTGATAATGCATATGTTGTATTTAATGAATCACTTTTATTTTGCCCCCAGCCACCATCGTCATTTTGTTCGTTTTGTATATATTCTTTAACCTTCTTTAATGATTTAAGATTCACATTGCCAAAAGTATTAATAAGTTTTGTTACTAGATTTGTCGCATAATATTTTCCGGAATACCACCCGCTATTCCAATATCCTTCATCATTTTGAACTGAATATATTTTTTCAATTCCTTTACTAATAACATCTTGATATTTCGAACGATCTAGCATGCTCAATGCTAAAAGCACATTAATCGTAATTTCAATATCTTTTCCAAAATATTCTCCCCAATATATTTTGACACATTCATTTATTTTATTTTGAAGAATGCCTTTATCTTTATGATCCAGAATCCACGTTCGGAAACTCCCATCATCGTATCGATTATCGTTTACTAGTAAGTTAATATCCTCTATAAATGACCCAATTATTTCAAGATTATTACTTTTAATGACCAATTTTATGATTTGTGCCAGACTATCTGCATCTGGGGGGATCCAAGGATATTCGGGGAAATAACTCCAACCGCCTTTTACAAATTTATTTTTTGAATTTAGGATAAATTTCAAATCTTCAGTTAGTATTTTTGCTAACTTATCATCCTGTATAAATAAATTCAAATCTAAAAGATTATCTAAAACGATCATTCTTTGGAAAAGATTACTTGAAACATCCACTTGATTCACCGAATTATTAAAATCTGGTAATAACAGGTGATGCATCATTTCAGGATAATCGTGTTGATGCTCAAGGATAATATATTTTATTCCGCGTTTTATGATTCCCCTACTATCATTTAATATATTTATTTTAAATTCATTTGGAGTAGACGTAGAATGTATTTGCGATACTTGTTGTCTTTTCTTTACAATCCAATCTGTCTCCCTTGAATAATGATTTACAAGATCACTACATTTAGCAATATTTCTTTTTAATAATCCGTGCCAGAGTGGCACGTTTTTGTCAACAGATAATGATAAAGCATTCTCAAAATGGGATTTCGCTCGATTCAGTATTTTAATTGCGAATCCTGATAAAAATATATATCGACCTATTGTATTTATTTGTTCTTCATTAATTGGAACGCGACTTATGTCCTTAACATTTTCTTCATTAAATAATAGATTTAGGATAAAAGAATGTTTTGACGATTTATAATCCTCTCTCCAATCTTTCAAATCATCGAGTAATTGTAGACCACAATGGAATTCATCCTGCGATTCTTGAAACGGATCTTCTGTATCTGTTAAAACAGCCAAACCAGCTGTTGCACTTTTAGCAAAGGCGCTTTTATATTTTGCTATTTGAATTAACAAATTATTGTCTATCGATTCATAATTTTTAATGTCATTCTCTTTCCCAAAGGACCAAAGAGTTTGATTTTTAAATATTTCATAATATTCCCAAAATGGCGAATTATATGGGAATATTTTATATAAATTTCGCGTATAGTTTTCTTGAAGCAACCAAAGAGCTGTGCTATTAGATTCATGAATATGGTTGTCAACAACTCTATCTAATAAACGGATCCAAGAAAAAAATACATTGCCACATAGTGCCAAATGATAAATATCTTTGATATCATTGTGTTTAAAATATTGTGAGAAATGGAATGGATAGACCAAATAAAAATTCTTTTCCATATCCCAACTATTTTTGACTAAAAGATTAAACTCTGGCTTTCCTTTTGTAATGCTTAGTAATTCCGCTTGGTATTCAGAAAAACAATTATGATATATATTTTCTTCAATATTCATTTTCGTGATTCTAATAATTTAATTTTATTCAACACCTCTGAATATCCTTTTGGTGATAATTCAATTCCATGGATTTCTTTATAAATTACAAGCGCTTCTTTGTATTTTCCCATTTTTTCGTAGTCAAGCCCGATATGGTATTGAAGCCATTCCGTATATCCCTTTTGTTTATCGATAACACTTTGATAAACTTGAATTGCTTCCTCATAACGACTAGCCTTTTCGAGATAATAGCCGTAATTCAAATACAGTTGAATTAAATATTTAGAATTATCTGTTGTGAATGGAACGGTATTACAATCATTAATCGCTTCATGAAATAATTGAGTTGCTTCTTCAATTTGATTATATCTGTTATACCAGTTTCCAAGAATTAGATAATAAACAATGCGACCAGATGGAAAATCATTCATTAGTATTTGATAGTAACTTTTTGCCGAATCCATCATTTTCTTTTCAGCATAGAATTCAGCGAGATATTCTGTGGCTTCGTATTTTGCTAAATTTCCTTTTTCTTTTACTAATTCAAAATATTTTAGGGCATCAGTTTCTGAGCCCAAACGTCCGAATATGAACAGAAAGGGTTTAACAAACCACGGGACTCTACTCGCATAATAATTGTAAATTCCTAAACTATAATATGCATCATAAAATTCTGGTTCTTTTTTTAAGATATTTTCATGGTAATCAAGGCCTTTTTTACCGACCGACAACGCATCCATTGGTTTATCTTTAATTCCAGCATAATAAATCCCTAAATATCCATTTACAGCTCCCGCATAAAAGAGGGTTCCTATATCTTGTGGGTTTTTATTTATTTCAATTTCATATTTCTCTTGTAACTTTAATAATGATATTTCAACTTTTTTGGATAATTCGGGATTTAACGAAAAATTCACTTTTAATTGAACAACAACTTGTCTCCATTCAATAAGCGTTTGATAAAATTCCCAAATTAAAGATGATGAATTCTTCTTTTTTAAATTATTTATTTCTTCTTTTGCCTCCATAAACTGACAATTGTAAATGAAAAACAATACCCTTTCTTCCTCTTTAGTTGTATCGTTTTTACTTGCGAAAGAAAATGATTTTGATAATAAACTTGTTAACATCAACACAATAATAGTTGCTTTATACATCATAATGGCCTTGCTTTTAATTATTTATTTTATCGTGTTTTATTAATACGAATAAAATGAGGACTATCACTTGATAGCCCTCATTTATGTTATGTATATGCTCCTACACAGTTTTCACATTGGGTCACACATCCTTCACCCATTTCACCACAATATGAAAAACATACCCACGGAGAAAGTTCTAATCTTTCCTCCAATTCCTCAATTGACAATTCACTGTCAAAAAGTGGGTCATTGAACGACCTTAACTCAACATCATTATTTTTGGTTGACATTATTTTCACCTCCTTTCTAGTTTTGATTTTTGCAATAAATCCTTGACTAGTCGATAGAATCTATTGCACAATTTTTATTTTTTGCTTAAAAACTCGGAGTAAGAAGATTTAACACTTCGTTGAAATATTGCTTGAAAACTATTGCAATATGAGTTTTCCAATTTTCCGTTTTCAATAAGGGCTTTAGCACTACAGCCTCCTCCACAAAACAAAGCATATTTGCACTTTACGCAAGAATTAATATTATAGAAAGTCCTTGAATTCCATTTTTTAAGATTTTCATCGTTAAATGAAAAATTTGGGTAATAATTCCCAATTGTTGAAAATTGATGACCGACGAACTCCCAACAAGAAAATATTTGACCTCTTGGATCAAATATCATTAATCCACTGTGAGCACTACAAAATACAGATCGCATCTGCAAATTTCCGCCGTGGTTAAATATTTCTTTCAATCGCGTTTTAATACTATTGTCTGGAACGTTAATGATATTAATTTTATCTTGATCCAATTCTTTTTCAATAAAATCAAATAATTGAGCTTTATTTAATTTTATTTCAGAATCTGCACATGAGCTTCCACCACAATTGGTAACAATTTGTTCAGAAGAAATTCTTTGAAACTGAACAGGTTGAGCATAACACCGAAAATATTCTGAATTCTCCCATTTATTTGATTTTATATGTTCAAGAAAACCATCAATTTGTTTTATATTTTCTTTATCAACGTTAACCCGAACATTAACCTTTACTTTATTATCGATGGCCAATGCAATATTCTTTAATATTTGTTTATATGTATCTCCATTCAGGTGATGCCGTCTGCGCTCATTGTGAATTCTTTCATTACCGTCTATCGTGATTTGTAAGACGTTTAATTTTCCTTTTCCTAAAATCTTATTAAAATGGTGCAACTCATAGCCATTAGTAATTGCGCTAAATGTATATCCATAGTCAACTCCTTTGTTAACGATGTATTCAACAATATTTTTATTTTTACATAAAAGTGGCTCTCCGCCGTAGAGTGTTATTGAGTTACGAATATTTGTTCTTTCTGATTCTGAACTGATAATGGAAAATGCCTTGTCAATCATTGCTTTAGACAAAACCTCCCCTTTCCAGCCGCTCCCATTTTCAGAGATGGCAGATTCATAGCAATAAGGACATCTAAAATTACAATCATAGGCCACTAAAAACATAAAATATCGACGACTTAATTCTTTTTTATGAATTGTCTCACCAATTATGCGCACAACATTTCTTTCTTCGGATGAATTTTTATGGGTAAGATATCCTCTCGATTGTAATCTCTTTTTAATGGAATCTGGCAATTTATCAAGATCGTTAATTCGCAAGGCATGAGCATAATTTTTGCTAATTAAATCAATTGATCCTGTATATCCATGTATTATTAAATAATTATCATCATCAACTTTAACGAATATAGTATAATCGCTGCTCCGAAGTTGATTAGTCATAATTCTCTTACCATGTTTTTAGATTTCGAATAAAATTTTATAGTAATGTTCATTATTATGTTTCTCTTTTGATTTATTTCTACTATACTGCTCCCATCCTCTATGTCATTATTTTATTTATCCGTACCATATGTCTTCGGCAGATATCATTGCATTTGCAATCTCTTCCTCTCCTTTTCTTAAACCAACATCCTGAGATGTTAAAAATTAATCCCGTTTTTTCTCGACAGCTTGAATAGAGGTTTGATATGTTTTTCAATTCTTTCAAGCTAAGACTGTCGAAGTGATGGGATGCCATGATTTTCTTTATTTTTCTAATGAAGCTGCTATTATTATTTATTCTTAACTGGTAACACTTGCGCTTCTGATCTCATATCGTTAATTTTTATAGAGGTTACATAAACACAAATATCTAAGCAAGGAATAAAATGTAACCTAGGGGGTTACATCATTTGGATATCAAGAAAAAGCCTATGAAAGTTGCTCTTTACTTAAAAACGTTTCGGAAAAATAACCATCTTACCCAAAAAGAGATGGCGGCAAAAATTGAGATAACACGTGAATATTATTCTCGGCTTGAAAATGGAGTTGACAGTCCTTCGCTAAATTTGCTTGAGAAAATTTGTTCTTCCACAGGATACTGTATGGAAAAAATAATCAATGATGATATGAACCCAGATACCATTTTTAATGAGATGTGCGAAAAATGCATTATGCTAGAACAAAAAGACAGAAACAAGATTATGAATATTATAAAACGAAGTTCATCTATTTAATATCTCGTATGAGAAGGATTCAACTAGTAACTTTCTTCTTTCAATAATTCGTTGGGGGAATGCCTATGACTCTACAATATGTAGATCTATCCATGCGAGCAGCATATTCCAGACAACACATTCCAGAACCAAGCGTTATAATCCGTCAAGTGTTTTTCCCCTATTCTCTTTGAAATATTTTTCGAGTCCCCCTTTTTTAAGATCAAGATTTTGAAGGCACTTGATGCCCAGACCCACAGCCTCAAACATACGGAACAAATAAGGGTTTTTATTTTTCTTTTCCCTTTCGACATCAATCCAAAGAAATGGATATCCGGCAGCAGTCTTTTCCATAAGAACTTGCTTGTTTCTTTTTCCTGGCGGCAAAACTGCAGTCTCTATCTCTGTAATGGAATATTCATAGAGGCTGATTCCGTGGGTTCGGGCATACTGCTTTAGGGATTTTACAACTTGGTCTAGTCTTTCCGAAGTTCTGCTGGGATGTAATTTCTTTATGGTCAAAACATCAATGTTGTACTTCTCGACATATTTGCCAACTACGGATTGTGGTATTTTTCCTTTTACTACCTTAATCCCCCATTCTCTTAGATCCATACCGAGAAATACAGCAATCCCGAAATATCGGCTCCCGGGAACAATCGCTAATACATTATTATTTTTTTCGTTCATGGAATCGGATGAGATATATAAATAAAGCCATTCGACTTTTTTTGATTATTTTTGTATTTCTTACTTGGGAAAGAATCTTGCGGAGAAAGTTTTCCTCATGTTGGTGGACAATCGGAAAGAGTCTTCGGACGTCGCGCTCTCCTAATGCCTCCGCAATTTCAAATGCTAGTTTTGTTTGGTAATCCGAGTGAATCGGAGATGAAACACAAACAATACTGTTATTATTTATCTTTTTAAGAGAGGTGTTATTAGTGTCCACCAGTGATGTACCCGTATTACCTGTGTGATGCACCTTGGGATCATCCGTGTTACTCCGGATTTTCAATAAACAATAGACGGTGTGCATTGATGCTCCTTGCGACACTCGAATTAAACCAACATCTTTTAGCTTCTGAATGGATCTAGATACAGAAACTCGGGAACAGCCAAGTTTATTGGCAATATATTGCTGCGATGGAAAACAGGATTGGGTTTGATCTGCCATACTCGCCAATAAGTGATAAACACAGGTAGAAAGATATCCGACCTTGGATGCATACCGTTGAATAACTTGTTTCTCCACCCAATACCATTTTCCCGGTTCCATTTTTCTCGAATCGTTTGATAAAAGTCCCATTTTCAAGGATTGGAAGATTTTTCCTCGCTGACTTTATGTTCTTTTTCTATGACCTCATCCCTTAAGGTTTTCATTAGATCCCCAAATAATCCATCAACCATGGTGCGGTACAGGGTCGCAAGTCTGATTGCATTAACGAGACTGGGCAAGCACTCACCGTTTTCCCAGAGGGAAATACGGCCGGTACTTTTAAGACTTAGGAAATGTGCTACTTCCTTCTGACTGAGTTTTTGGATACGACGATATTTCCGAAGTGAGTTGGGAATCTTTTTATATATTTTAGACACCATATTTTAAGAATAATGGGCTAATCGTATGAACAAAGAAGGGAAATATTGCCGAAAAGAGAAAGCCCGTCATATGGTGACGGGCTTTAAGTATAAAATTTTTATTTTAGCAAGATGACTTTTATCGTTTGAGTAAAGTCACCAGCTTCCATTCTGCACCAATAAATACCGGAGGATTGGTTTTTACCGTCAAATTGAACTTCATAGTTCCCGATGTCCCGATAGCCTGAAACCAGGACTGAAACCTCCTCGCCAATGGAGTTAAATACTTTTATGCCCACATTACCTCCCCTTGGCACAGAATATCGAATGCGGGTGGTGGGGTTGAAAGGGTTAGGATAATTTTGCAGAAGTTCGAATGTCGACGGAATCTTTTCTTGGTTAAATTGTACATCTGTTATCGTTGCCGGCAGGTATGATGCATATATGTCCTGATCGGTTCGGTGGTCCTCCCATGCTACGATGGCGCCTCCTTTTCCGTCTGAGGTTACCGAATGAGAAAGTTGGGACCCGTTTGCGGTTGCAACAGGCACTCCGTTTGTTCCCCAAACTTTATTTCCTGTGCTAGTGATTCTTTGCGCATAAATATCATATGGTGAACTCTTTAACCAGCTGACGATCAAACCTTTGTTTAGGTCGCTTGTGGCTTCCACTTCATATTGATTTGTCGTGGAGGAAATATAAATTCCGGCACCCCATTGAGCATCACCCAAACTATTTAACCGCTGGGCGTAAATAGAAAAAATAGCATTTTGAATATCAGTCCAGGAAAGCAAGACATTTATTTCGTATGTGCCATTTTGTACGTATGATCCATCGGCAAGTTTTGGGTTTTGTTGGTTTCCGGCTTTTTGCACAAGAATCTTGCCGTTGGTGGTCCATTGAACAACACCGCTCTCATTTATCCTTTGGCCATAGAGATCATATTCTCCAGTTCTATCGTCTTGCCATGCAATAATTGCCCCATGAGCATGATCAGAAATAATTTGGGGCAGTTCCTGTTTGGATATCCCAGAAGCGACATTGATTCCTGCCTCTTGCCACAGAATCACTCCAGTCGAAGATATCTGCTGGATAAAAATGTCCGCCGTCCCATTCCGACCATCTTGCCAAGTAATAAACGCCCCACTAAATCCGTTCTCGACGATCTCTGGAGATGAACCGTCGCTTACAATTTTCACTCCATCAGCTTTCCATAGAATCTTGCCGGAAGCATCAACACGCTGGATATAATAATCACTTAAGAAATTTCGCCGATCATTCCAGATGATTATGGCGCCTCCCGAATCATCGCTAATCATCATGGGCTCAAGTTGTTGTCCAGACGCAACACAAATAGGAATACCGTCTGTTTTCCATAAAGGGCTTCCATTTGAATTTATATGCTGCGCATAAATATCAGCGGGATTTCCGTCTCTGTAATCGGCCCATGCAATTATCGCTCCTCCGGCGTTATCAGCAACGATCACGGGATTGGTTTGCTCATAATTAGCGTAACAAATGGGGACTCCATTTTTAGTCCAGGCGATCGTACCGTTTTGGGAAATTTTTTGAGCAAATATGTGTCTTACGCTACCGGCTCGAAAATCCTGCCAAGTAACAATCGCACCGCCGTTACCGTCGGAAACAATCTTCGGAATCTGCTGCCAACTATTGGCAGTACAAATGGGGTTATTTTCGGAGGGATTGGAAAACCACTGGGCAAAAGCAATTGAACAAACAGCCTGAGTGATAATAAATACATATTGAAAATGATTGAAAATAGATTTCATAGTATTTCTCCTGTTTGATATTTTTTAAATTTCAAGAATTAATATTCACCCTAAGGTTTAGCGTCAGATATTGCCGGAACCCGCGGCACTTGCCACACTGGCTACGGCAATCAAATAGATAAGCAGGGTGAAACCCAAGATTCCTCCGACGATAGTAAGGACCGTCTTTGTGCTGGCATCCGAGGCTTTCATATTCCATTCCTGGAGGGCTCTGCCATACGCATTGTGGGCCACTTGCGGATATTGCATTGATGGAGCGATGACTCTCCCTCCTCGCGCATCAAATTGATCTTCCCAATACTCAAACCAAACATTTTCGTTTTTTTCAGTCATCAGGGGACGTTTTTTGTATGTCATCCCTGAATGTTGCGACGCGCTGCAGGAGACGAGAATCGATGCTATCAGTATAGGAGCAACAAATCGAGTGACGGAAATCATAAATCTGTTCATATGAAAAACCTCCTTTTGTATGAGTTGATTGATGGATTTTCGCGGTCACCTCGTATTGAAAATAAAAAAGGCGTGGTCTCTACACGCTCTCTACTCAAGCCCTATCACAGGCCCATGACGAAAGCGCTTCGAGCCACGCCCTTTTTCAGGGCGCAGTCTCGAGCAACTGTTTCGTCAATGTGAATAGTGATAGTATTCGAGTAGAAACAGTAGCCGAAGCTACGCGATATTTTTTATAAAATTAGTTTTCTATGTTTTTCTAAAACTCCTTATTTGATTGATGCAATGTAGAAAATAATTTTACAATTACAAAGTTATCTTGTTTTTGAGATCCAACCTTTTTAATAATTATTTCCATGGCAGTTTTTGTATTTCTTCCCACTACCACAATAACATTTCATATTTCTTGGATATTTTGATCTATATATTAGGTAATATATCTGGATATTCTTTGAGACGAAATTCTTGAGGTTTGGCATTTGTTAAAATATTCAATTCTTTTTGAATTTTTCTAGCTTCATTATCTAAATCGACATTCCATTCTCTTGCGTCAAGGTGCACCGCATCTTCCGATCGATTCGCATCACTTAATCCAGATTCAGTTGCAATTCCAACGATATCTTTTGCAGTGGGATGCTCCATTTTGAGCACCATGCAACACGCTTTAAGAAACTCCATTCTTGCCTCTCTATATTCGTGATTAGAGAGATGAAAAGATTTATTGTACGGAAGAAGTAAAAAAATATAATAAGGATCATCTGCAAGCAAGGGGGGTAGAATCCTAAGCCTCCGCATATCATCAGGAGTCGTTTCTAATATCTCCTTAAGGGTGTTACTCAAAAGGCGTCTCTTGAACCTAGGTTCTCTTGCCATAAAACGTAATACTGCTTCCGTATCTTTAAAACCACCTTCCGTTACAGCATATTGTTTCCCAAGCAACGCATAATGATTGAATTTCTCAATCAAGGCATCCCACATATAACTAATTTCATCTTGCTTTAATTGCTCAATTCGTTGAGGGCTAATTTCAAAATCTTTCCAATGTCCCTCAACAAGCGCAATTCCATTAAATTTTTCTACTTCCTTTACTGGAAAAATAAAATCATGTTCTTTTTTTTCATTATAACAGGTCATGTAGACAGCTAAAAGTTCTTCTTCGCCAGCAGATGAAATTTTTATAGAGCCAGATAGTAATTTTTCTCTTTTCATTAAATATGCCACAAAATCTGAAATTGTATCCCTTGCATACATTAAACAATTTAATGCTTCAGTATCAAAAACGTGAACAAAAGTTTTTTTAGAATCTAGTACGCCAATATTAAAAGGTTTTATATGGTTTTCGAATCCCTCGATTGACGAATCAATCATTAAACTACCGCTCCCACCAAAAGAATCAGCGATTCTTCCGTTAATGCCATGAGCCACCACAATCAAATGGAAATAAGCTTCTTCGATTTTGGGTAGTTTCAGTGGAATTGGTTGTTTACAATTTTTATCAAGAAAAAGCCTGGACGGATTATGACGTATCCACCTTTCTGCACCCCAAGCCTGTAATGTAGATCTCTTAATCGCTCGATCAAACCATCTACTCCAATCAAGGTATATATCTCCTGTATCCGGAATTGCACAATATTTGTCAGAAAATATTAGAATATGTTCCCCGAAAATCACTAATAGATCCGCAATCTCTTTGCCCTGTGTTTTTTCATTTGAATCTTTTTCGTTCCGATATATATTTTGATAGCTCCATAAAGAAAGAAATGTTCTTTTGCACAATACTCCTAAGTATCGTTCAGCAGAAGTAGCCCCTTTGTTTTTTTGAATTGCTTTATATTTCGTTTTAATCTTTTCCAATGACCAACCTTTTATTTTTAATTTCAATTTAAATTAAGTTATTTGAAATATCTATAACTACTGAGAAAATTAATTTTAAATCATTTACAATTGAATAAATTCTTCTTTCCGACATTTCTTCCCGTCTTATAGTGATTCTTATCTACTTTTACCATTCAAGGAATGGTAAAAGTAGAACCTGATCGACCAGTTGACGGGAGTGAAAAAGAGCCTTCGGATGAGGAAGTATTGAGCTACATGCGAGCCCTAGTAGAACTCATTTTTGAAGTGCGGAGAGAGACCGCTCACCGTGAAAAAGTGTTCACTCAATCTGAAATAACTGATGTTTCGACTTAGCCGCTTGAGTACACAGAGCGGTACGTTATCATTTGTACGCTTCAAAAGAACAAATCCATGAAAGGGATCATCTATACTCGAGTTTCAAGTGATGAACAAGTGAAGGGAACTTCACTTGAATTTCAAGAGGATCTTTGTCGTCAATATTGTGAACGGCAGGGTATTGAGGTTGTGGCACTCTTTCGGGAAGAGGGTGAAAGCGCAAAGAACCTTAACCTTAACAATAGACAGGAATTTCTAAAAGCATTGGAATTCTGTCGAATGAACAAAAAACAGATTCAAGCATTTATAGTTCTTCGCGTCGATCGTTTTGCCCGCAATACAGAAGATCATTTTGCGGTGAGAAAGATTCTTATGGATTACGGAACCACACTTTATTCTGTTACCGAGCCCATAGGGAACAAACCTGCTGAGAAGTTTATTGAAACCGTTCTTGCAGGTGCTGCGGAGTATGACAATGCAATCCGCAAACAGCGGTCGACTGATGGAATGAGTCAGAAAATCAATCAAGGCATATTCCCTTGGAAGCCGCCATTAGGGTATTTATGCACACATACTAAGAAGCGTGGCGAGAAAAAAAATTCACCCGACCCTATCGATCCAAAAACTTTCCCAATTGTCCAAAAGGGGCTTAAATACTATGCTCAAGGATATTGCAGTCAAGCAAATCTTGTAAAGCTTCTGGATGAATGGGGATTACAAGCTGCTCGAGGCATTAAAACCACACCCCAGACCGTGAATCTTATAACCGGAAGATATTTGAAGTTTTATGCAGCTATTCTCATTAATCCCTGGACAAACGTAGAAAAAGTAGGCTTACACACACCGATGATTACAAAGGAAGAGTTATATAAGATCCAACTCATAAAATCAGGAAAATCTTTACAAGGAGTAAAACATGAAAAATATAATCCTGGATTTCCCCTACGGCGAACAATTGTTTGTGGATTTTGCAATAAATTGCTCACAGGTAGCTCCCCTCGTGGACGCGGGGGAAAATATTCATACTATCACTGCGTGAATAAATCATGCTCCTCTTACGGCAAAAGTATTTCCAAACAAATAATTGAAAAAGAATTCCTTGACCATCTCAAATTGATTACACCAAAAGGAGAGTTTCTCCTTCGATTCAGAGAAGTTGTAACAGAAGTATGGAAAGAAAAAGGATCATTCTTTGAAGACGAAGCACAAAAATATCAAAAACGCTTGAATGATCTTGAGACAAAACGAAAACAAATCTTTTCCATGCGCGAAGAAGGCTCTTACACAAAAGAACAATTCTTTGAACGTAAAGCTGACATTGAAAATGAGATTATGGGTATAAATATCTCGATGAGTGAAGCTCGGATAAAGGGGCTGGATATAGAGGGTGCCTTGAAATACGCAGAGACCTTCATTGGTAGCCTAGATCGCCAGTGGTTCGATTTACCACCTGAATTGCGCTCTCGGTTCCAAAAATTAGTCTTTCCTGAGGGAATTCCGTATCAGAAAGGAATCGGTTTTGGAACCCCCAAATTAGGGCTTATATTCGAGCTTAATCGGCTCTCAGTGGCCCCTGGATCGCCTTTAGTGCCCTACGTGATATCAAATTGGAACAATATCAGTGAGCACCTGGAGAAATGGTTACAGCTGAAAAAGGATCTAAATAACCCTAAACCTGATGATAATAGGATAGAGGAAAAGTATCCACAGTGGTACTGGGGTAAAGCTGCTTAAAGGAGAAACCACTACCCCTTGTGATTTATTTATTACAAATCTCCTATATCTATTTTAATCAGAAATATTAAACTTCTGACTACCAATTTCTTCCAATGTTTTTAATGTAGCAAGAACAGAAGAGTTTTGAGTATTGTTTAAAATTAATCGATCTCCAAAACGTTTTAACAATGGAGTTAGAAATTCGTCTCCCCATGAAGGGGAAAATGTAATTACTCCTTCAAAATTAATAACTATATTTTCTGTTTCATTTACTTCCTCCAGGGTTGATTGAAAAGCACTAAAAGCTTCCCTTCCAGTTTGTCTGGATATAAGAGTGCTGCCAAATTTCTTTAATTCTACATTCATATTTTTAACTATAATCTTAAAACTTGATTAATGCGATACATCCTCTAATTTTCTCCTTAGAATCCTTGAGATTCAAATCCGCTGAAGATTTTTTAATTTCTAATTCAGAATTACCTGATTGGAAAGATAAACTTATTAAATTCTCGGCGACGACACTGCGAACAAATTTTAATCCATTACCTCTTGATTCAGGAGATCGACCGGAAATCACTTCCGTAAAAGCAACCTTAAGAGCTTCTTCGTCGGTGGATAAAGAAGGACGGACTCGTTTCAAAGTTTCTAATATCCCCAATCCTCTATCTGCAAGTATTATTTCTCTTTTCCCCACATCATAGGCAAAAAATATCCCATTAACGTCCGGCCATTTCCCAAGGTTATGATCAAAAGAATTATTTCCAATTTCACCAGCAACAGCTACAACAAGAGGAAAAATGTCTTTTATCTCGGAAATCTCACCTAAGGCATTTTGCATTTTAATCAAACGCGTCTGAAAAACAGCATTGTTTCCGCAATAGAAAGTTGAGGGTATCTCAATCGGAGACTGTCCAGAAATCCAGTCATACGCCAAGCGGTATAAATTCCCAGAAAACAATTCCAAATCTCTCGGATGGTAGTACCGACTTCCTCCTGGAGATTTCCGAATAGCAGGAAGCCGTCCAGATTCATCCCACCTCCTCAGAGTATCAATATGAACTCCCAATATCTCTGCGGCTTCTCCGATAGAAACTAAATCTTTTTCCATTTTCTAAATTTGGTTTTCAAATCCCGTGCTTACAGAAAGCTTAACTTTATTTAAAAATCTATGCAAGGATATGTAATATCTATGCAGATTTTGGAGGACTTGTAATATCTAGGCATATAATGTAGTATCTATGCAAGGTCAAAAAAATACACTAACTATCTAACCATGGCTGTAAAAATAACCTGTATAAACAAAGCTGGGGGCAACCATTACGATCCCCATGAAGCAATCGAAAAGTTGGGATGGGTCAATGAACAGACCAGAGCATCAGGCGTGAGTACCAGATTGGAAATGGTGGAGTTTATAGAAAAACACAAAGGGAGAGCTTATACGAAGGATATTTTTGGTAGTGAAGCTGTGTTGATTGTTAAAACTTCTCCAGCGGGTAATAAATATGTAAAAACTGTATCCGATGGAAGAGAGACGAATAATCTCTTGAACCTTCCCGAGTGCAAGTAATTAAACCGAGGATTTAATTGAAAGGTTCTAGGTAGTGTCTAAGCCAAGGCCATCTGTTGCAACACAGAAATGTTCATTTCTCCAAAAAAGGAGACTTGTTTATTTCTGATTGGTTTCTTTTTTTGAAGAGCATTCCATAGTTTGTCGTATTCTGTATCAGTTTGTTGATTCAGAATACTGATAGCGGGCTTAGAACCCATCTTCTTGGCGGACTCCACGTAGCCAGTGAGAGATTCGGAAAGAAGCAGAAATGCCTCCCGAGCAGATGATCCTGACTCCACGATATTGAATTCCAAGCCAACAGCATACCAGACATTCTCTTCTCGAAAGACAATACACCGCACAGATCCATTTAGGGGCGTGTTTTTGTGCTTAGGCATTCTTAATTTTGTGGAGGTGGAGAAATTATACTCTCTCGATCATTGAGCCGAATAATCACTGGTTGTTTCAACTTTAATCCCTTTCCAATTGCGATTGCATGACGTTCTTCTAATGTTGCAAGTGTGTTTGCATAATCTTCTCCAATGTAATTTTCTAAAAAGCTTTTTCCGGTATCGTCAAAAACACGCAAAGCAAAAATAGTGTTGCATTGATTAAGAATGCTTTTGCTTACATTGGCAGTTCTTTGAGTTATTACAAGACTACCTAATCCATATTTTCTGCCTTGTAAAATAACTTTAGCGGTACCATTGGTAGCATTTTTATCACCTTCATTTGCAACCGAATTCCATTCCGGAATTAATGAGTGAGCTTCTTCAAACACTAGCAAGACCTTTGCTTTCTTTTCTGCAGCTAAAGGAATTTTCATTAAAATCTTAAAAAGCTCCTCTGAAACAATCCTTGTTTTTTCTGCTTGAGTTAAATCTGTAGTGATGACATTGTAACCTATTTTTTCACCCCTTGAGGCCTTGTGATAATCCAAATTGTAAATTCTAACTTTCTTTATGGCGTCAAATGTTTTGTCTTCCGGAATGGAATCGCTATTAAAAACGAATTGACATAAATCTTTCCGAATAGCTTCTTTATATTCATTAACGTTTCCACTCTTTTCCGGATTTTTTGTCCCATTACTTTCCGTGTGAATATAGTCGTATCTAGTGTTGATTGGGTTAAATGCATTTTCATCGTCAGAAATAATAGCATTTGCAGTTGGCAGGTATGGTAAAAGCTCTTGCTTATATTCATTAGTAATATCAATACAGATAATCTTAATTCCTTTTTCAGAAATCCTTTTAATTAATTCATACGCTAAACAAGATTTCCCAATACCAAGAATTCCTAAAATAGCTGTGTTGTGGGTTACAATTGCATCTATATCCTTTATTGGAATTTCTAAGTCGGTATCCGGTAAACGGCCAATTGAATTAACGGCAATTTCCTTCAACCTCTCGTCAGTTACCTCACCTGGAAAAGCAAGGAACAAGGGTGAGAATGTTGATGGCATCCACTTACTTACATCCAAGTCTTTTCTCTCGACTATATATTTGCCCAATTTTCTCGCAATACCAATTATGAATCCGTGACGATCAAAATTTTCTAACAGCTCTTCCTTAGCGTTCCCATTAATCACTTGATATAACGTTTCTTGTCCGTAAATCATGGTCTTGAGAATAGTGCCTTCGCTAATTTTTTGTTTCAGTTTTTCTACCTCTCTCACAATAGAAAAATTTATGGTATTTATATTTGATCCACTTGAGACATAGCCGATAAACTGCTCTCGATCTTTATAGAGAAGATTATCATTTATTCCAGATTTGAGTAATTCATCATCAAAGAGAGAAATATCTAAAAGATAAACAAGATTTTCTTTCGCAAAAACCGATTTTGATTCTGTAATTAATTTTTTTTCTTTTAGATTTATTTTTAATACTTCGCCTCTTGAGTCTTGTAAAAGATAGATACTCAACCACTTTTTATTAAGGAGGTGCTTAATATCTACCACCATGCCAATGGAACCGGTATTTACTAAAGTTTCAACTGCAACAACGTCACCATATTTAACAGTTTTAGAACCATGCCTTAAAAAATCAATTTCAATCTTGTAGAGAAGTGGGTTTTCACATCCAATCGCTTGCCCTAGTTCGTTACCAACTTTGTCCTTAAGAAAACCTACTAATTTTGAAATCCGACTGACAGCATAACCAACAATATCAAAGAATGTAAGGCAAATCCAAAGAGTAATAACGGCGATGAAGGATGTAGTTTGCTCAGGGGAGGAAAAATAAGAATACGAAGCCGCTAGATAAACTACCGAAAAAATTACTTTGGAAGCTCCAAATATTTCTACGCCCCAGTATAGTGTCCTACTGAGTTTATGAACAAATTCCGATTTTGCGTCTTTTAGACTAATGGTGATGATACTTAAAACAAGTGTGGCAAGAGAATAATAAAAGATAAAACTGTACCCGAAGAAATTTTCTTTCGCTGATAATCCAAATAGTGAGATTAGAACAGCGGTTGAATTTGCAATTGCATCGGAAGGTTTCGTAAAAAATGGTTCTACGATGTATGCGCCCAAAACAATCATGAAAGCACCAGAATAAAACCAGATGCTCGAATCGACTTTAATATCCCAAGGAAAGATACTTAAATCACCGCCTATTAATTTAAAGATTACATATAGGAATCCAAGATAAATGCACGCTGCGATAATTCTTTGATTTTGCGAAAGATTTAGTGTCATATATAACCCCTATTTTTCCTTTTCATAATAGTGCTTTTTATTTACAGCAGCAATTTGAAACTCAAGTCATTTTTTACTCCGCACCTCCTCAATCACCGCTCTCCGGTGCTCCCCAAACAACTCATCTATATTCGTTCTGTATAGAATCGCTAAGCGGGCAGCATTCACGAGACTGGGCATCTTCTTGCCTGTCTCCCAAATGGAGATTCTAGTGGAATTTTTGTAACCAAGAATTTTACCCACTTGGACTTGGCTATAGCCCCTAATCTTCCGGTACTTCCGGAGGAAATTAGGAATGCGTTTGAATTCCTTGTAATCCACCGTTTAATGGTAGCACTGAAGCAGTAGAGTCTACCCTTACCTGGTCCCATCAGCCCATCAAATAAATCATTCACCGGAATATCTAGGAGAAGGAATAAACGGCCAGTGCTCACAAGATTAGGCAGTATATCCCCATTCTCCCATCGGGAGCTCCAAGTAGTGTCTTTGAAGCCCATAAGACTGGCTAGTGCGGTCCACGTGAGACCAAGTCTTTTTTGAAATTATCGGATGTTTTAGATAAATTATTTCTTTATTTTTATGCTAAATTATTCATCAATAAAAATGATTGCATTTGAGTTTAATCCGAGTAAATTAAGACATCTAATCAATCGGGGGGTAATATGAAACACAGTCTTCGTTTTCCCTTAATTCTTCTTATTGCAATTTTTTTCACCTTTTCCCACCTCTACGCCGGCCAGTGTCAAGCAATAACTAAGAAGGGAACACAATGCAAACGTCAGGCATCTGCCGGATCAGTGTATTGTTGGCAACACGGTGGTAAGACACAAAGCACCTCTCCCAAGGAAACAAAAAAATCCACCATTAAAAAAGAAGATTCCGCAAAGACAGAATATGTTAGCACTCAATGTCAGGCTATAACTAAAAAAGGCACGCAGTGTAAGAGAAAAGCAAAAGCAGGGTCAATATATTGCTGGCAACACCAGAAATAATATGAAAAGAAAATTGCTATTTATTCTTTTGCTGGCATCGTCACTATTCATCACCACATGCAAAGAAGAAGATTCTCCAACGGCATCATCGGGAGAGAGGATTGGTGCAATTTGTAACGATGGAACCACAAGCACCGCAACAGGTAGTGGGGCGTGTTCACATCATGGAGGGGTTAAAGAATGGATTTATAAATAGGTGAAATATGAACAACAAAATTAAAGATGCGATTAATAATAAAGCTGTGTTAACGTTTAATTATCATGGATTTCCAAGAACCGTTGAGCCACACACATACGGAATTGATACAAAGGGTCATATAGCTCTCAGTGCATATCAAACACACGGCAGATCAGAAGGCGGGAAAATGCCTCCTTGGAGATTGTTTCATGAAAATGATATTATTTATTTAAATGTGACAAAAGTAAAATTTTCCAGTGCGAGGCAAGGATATGTGCGCGATGACCCGGCTTTCTCCACCATATACGCTCAGATTTAATCAAATTGTTCTCTTTTATATTATTTCCTTTACCTTTATTTAATGAGTCCGCTCTTTATCAGATCATTAAATCAAAATAAACCCATCCTTTAGTAAACAAATTAATTACCCCTCGTTCCTCTCCGTCTCGAGTTCGGGATTAATTGCTTTCTTTGTAGTAGTTTTTGAATTGGGATTAGATTTATTTAAACCTTCATCAGTATCCACTTTGTCTCTTTTGTTTTCACCAGTACCCCGTTTATTATCACCAGTGCCTCTTTTACTATTTCCTGTTCCTCTTTTAGCCATAGTGTCCTCCATTATTATTCAATGTGATTTCTTGCTGCACTTCTCCAGCTCCAAAGTGATTTGTTATATCTTTGAATCTGTGGCTCTATGATCTCTCGCTGCATATTTACATAATCGGGGTCTATTTTAAATTCATAGACGTTTCCCTTCTTATATTTTAAATCTTGTTCCAATAAATCCAATTTTACTATATCGCTTTCGAGTTGACTCAATTCTGTTTCAGATTCCGTGCATAAATCAGAGAGAGTTTTTATCCTCGCTTCAAGTGTTGTTATTATCTCATCGTCAGTTAAAAATCCAAACATTGTCCCCAAAGAAGCAGCGGATAATAACCCCAAAAGCCCAACAACTTTGGCTGAAGGATTTGTTTCCAGAATTCCATATGCAGAAGTTGCTAATCCGGATGCCCCACCGATACCAAGAAAAACTGTGCGATTACGCGAGGTTAAATTTCTTCTGTCTTCTATCTCAGCACTAATATTATTCTGAATCTGAATACATTCTTTATATGTATTGATCCATGAAGCTGATAATGATGAATCATACCCCGATAATCCACTACTCGGCTGCCTCGTAACAAAACTTTCTGGTTTTTCACTAATTTCTCTCAAATGGTATGGCGTTACACCGCATCCGACAAAAAATATTAATAGACTGATTATAATTATTTTCATAGTTTATCCCCTCCTTTCCTTAGGTATTATCAGTTTCTAATTTTGCAAGAAAATTAGGCACTAAATTTTCGCTGAATCCTGCAAGCACTCCTAATAACATATAACCAAATACCATATTTGATTGTAGCTCGTTGATAAAACCAAATATTAAATTAGATTTACATCCCATGAAAATGACAAAACTTCCTAACATCGAAATGAGAATACGTTCGATTCCATAAAATATATATATTTTACTATCCACGTTTCGTTCGAAAGATATTGAATTCATTTTGTAGGATAATGAAATGAATCCCCCCAAACTTCCACAAATGATAGAATAAATAATTAAATGCACATTTTCTGTCCAAACAGAAGCGTACCAATAAACAAATATTCCGATCCAGACGTTTAGTAGTATGAATAAAATAGATGTTAAAAGTAAATACACTTTTTTCTTATTTCTCTGATTGTATTCGTTGTTTATTTCTTCAATGAGATTATCAAATGACTTTATTGAACCATCAATGTCACCATCGAATGCTGCAGATAATGCTAGGGCAATTCTATTTTTAATCGAATCATCATTGAAAACTTTGTATATAACCCCTTTAACCTCTATAAACTTTGATTTTACCTTATTATAATTTTTTACTATTCCGTTAACATCCTCTTCTTTTAAAGTATCAATAAGTAGGCGAATTGATTCTGCAGGAGAGTTGGTTTCTATTTCATAAATCATGTATTCATCTCCGCGCGATAAAATTTTTTTAATCACATATCCGTTTTTATCTTTACTTCCTATAATATAACTTTTCATTCTTTCGCGTTGTTCACTTTTATATTGAAGTTCTGCTTTAGTCATTGTCTACCTCATAAATGATGTTTTATTAACAGGAACATGCTTCAATTAATGGTGCAGTTTAGTTGTCAGCCATCGCAAAATTGAAATTTTCAATCGTCAATAAGATGACCACCTATTCACTTTTGTTGTAAGAATTAAAGAATAAAGGGTACAAAAATTGACATGATTTTCGATGCAATTCTATTCGAGCGACCTCTCTCCGCCGCAAATATCATAAATCAGTTTTCAATATGCAATAATGAATCAGGAATATTTTTTACTGAAAGAACATGTCAACTGAAGAACTCACTCAAAGATTTTAAGGGGGGTATAGATAAAAAGCCCGTAAGAGAGCTATTTATGCCTTATTTACATTATCTTTTATAGTTAATTAATGCTGATTTAGATTGGCTGTGTTTGGAGAGTCAGAGCAGTAGATATATAGTTCGGGTAATATTTTCACATTCAATGACATTTTATACTTCTCAATAGGTTGTAAATCTTCGAGTCAAGATATTTAAAGGAACAAATATCGTTTATTGAGTGCTCTATCATGTAGATATGGGCATTGTCGTAGGTGCTTGATAGCGAATCAAATAATCTAAAAAATCCTTTCCAAGATTAGCCCCTGGACTGTTTGGGATCTTTACTCCTTGGATAGGTACGTTCTTCTTGGAATCTTCCATTTTCTTTTTGAATTTTTACCGATCCTCCATTATTTCCCATCGCTTTTTCTAAGACTCCTCCTTTAGTGGCTTCTTGTTTTGTCTCAAAGGTTTTCACCGTACGATCAGTTTTGTCATTGGTGAGATCCCAGCGATCTTTCTTTTCGTTATAGTCTAATGTAAATTTTGACAGTTTACTCATATTTTTAGTCCCTTCTTTTTAAGATTTATATTGAAATAATCTGTTTTATCAATCTACTTTTGTTTTTTGCGACACAAGTAAAATTCTGTGGGCGCATGTTTTAAACCGTAATAAGTGGAATCATTTGTAAAAGTCATTTTCTGCCAATGAAAACCTGCGAGGTCGATATAAGACAAAACATGGTTTCTATGAACTTCCGACGGCCTATATAAATTAAAAATCAGAATCCCCTCCTGGGTTAAAGTGCGAAATATTTCATCGATATGATTTTGGGGTATAGTGTAATGAAAAACATAAAGACTCACTATGACATCAAAGAAACGGTCGGGAAATGGCATACCACTATTGTCTGCTAGTACGGAATACAATTTATAAGGATCGAGGTTTATTTGCTTATACTTTGGATTTATATCAATAGCATAGTAATCAATTCCATACTGCCCATCTATACCACTATATTTGATGTGTTTACCAAGAGTTCCGGTGCCAGCACCAAAATCTAAAAGGTTAATGCCATTCCTTTTCTGAGAAGCTGTCAGCTTGGTACTCATTAATTGATATACATAGGTGTACACTTTTGAGACAAACTGCTTATCTACCACTTGATTAAAATGTTTTGCCCGGAGATTTCCTAATTGAATTATCTGTTCGGGGGTTAAGCCCTCCGGTCGTACTGGTAAATATATAAAACCCATGTGCCGATAAAATACTTTATTTTCAATAGAAACTGCATCGGGTAAATTTATCGCCGCTAATGGATCCTTAACCAAATAATAATCACCAATCTTTTGCAAAGCATCAAGATTGGTTTTTATTGTTTTTTTGTCACTTGAGGATGGGAGTATCAATTCATCCAACATGGATTTAGATATCATAATCAACCTAATGTTAGGAGTAAAGTTCTTGTTTTTTTCTTCTTCTTGAATTAACAGCGAGGAATATTAAATAAGTATAAATGAATGAGCTTGCAATCAGCACTAATTGTATCAATGGATTGGAGAGCATCGTGAATCTTTCCACACAAAAGTAATAGATTACTATTCCGAGGACTACAAATGTACTCAAGACCCGATTAAACCAATTCTGTATTTTTCCATTTAACGTAAATGAATAGACGACCTGATAACTAAAAGTTAATAATGCGCCTAGGGGAAGCATATTTAATAAAACTTTTGGTAAAAACACATTACCAATAAGCCATACGTTCTTAATATATATATTCTCAATAGGCGATATAAACGGCACCATCAAAGCGAGAATTACTGTGACAATCAAAAACCGTAGATCTCGCCTGGATTGTGACCCTTCGTCACTGAATCTTAATAAGAGATCAACACCCGTTATACCCTCCTTCAAAGTTAAAACAACATTATCAGAATAGAGATTCCTGAACATTTCGGAATCACGAATTCCAAGCGCCTCCCATTCGGGAAAATACAAATAATTAGGATTTCTATAGTCGTGTCTTCTCACAAGTTGAAATCCACGACTCTCTGGTAATTCAGTTGATTTTTCTTTCATAGAAAAGCTTGGACTAGCGTCTTTCAAACTATAGCCGCCATGACATACGACATACGTAGTAAATGATCCTAAAGAAATTTCCTCTTCAACATCAAACCTTAAACTAAAATCAAGATTTATCTCGTCTGGATATCCGTCATAGTATTTCCATTCAGCTTTCAACCAGTTTCCAATCTCGGGCATTTCGTCGATGGATTCTGGAATCCCTCCATTCTCAACCAAGGGGTGAGTTAAAACAGCTTTGTGATTTGTCTTATCATAATCCATAGAACCAAACATAAGCAGGCTTGGTTTTTTGGATTTCTTGCCTTTTGAAAATGACGCCATACGTACATCATGACCATCAGGAATAACCTTCTTTAACCAATTAATTCTTTGTTCTGCTAAATGAAGTCCCGCAAGAGAATTATTAGTTATTTGTTCTTTGATGAGATTGTATTTCTCCCCTAAATAAACAGAATTAATGTCCTCCACTCCAAGGAACTTCATTGTTTTATCTTGTACTGCACTTGATGACTGGGGAAATTCTAATTGAAGTTGCACGCCAATATCTTTAGTGGATTTAAAGCAGTAGATTAAACACAAATATAATTGCACTCTTGTTTCACTATTGAGTCTTTCAAGGAAGAAAACCATTATCAACTTGCGAAAGTCTATACTATCAATAATCTTTCCGCCTTTGCTTGTAACTGTGATAGTGCTCTTCATTCTATAACTCATTGTCCTTCCCGAAGAAAGTAGATTCGTATTGTTGCGAGCGGAAATAGTTTTACCTTAGATAATCAACTACTATTGGCACGTTTGGTTTAATACTGTTTGAATAAATCCTTAATACCGATTCTCCGTCTATCAAGCGATGGGCTACATATCTTGGGTCTACCAATGGAGAAAGTAATAAACATAAACCTAAAAATTTTTTCCATTCTTTTTCAGGTTTAAGTTCAAATCCATAATAATGGAATGATCTTCCTGAATTCAAAATAATTCCATCTTTCTCCCCTATTTCTTTCAGAGCGGCCTTTACAAATTTCAGGTTCTTTTTATTCGGTGGACAATGAAAATCTACTAAAGGAATATGCATTATTTGGTTATTGGATATTTCAACAATTGAGGATAGACCAAGGGCCTCATTAGTATTCAGTTTTATTAAAAGTTTCAAAAGATTTGTTTCATTAACTCTATCTTTTGTAAACTTAATTATTCTATTTGGATTCTCGAAGGTGGGATGAACTGCGGCCTGCTTAACAAGTTTCATGGGCAAAAAACCTTCATGCATACCTAGAGTGAGCAATGCGTCCCAGAAATCAAATCCATACTGTTTCCTAAAATCAAATGCTCTCGCGACAAAATCTTTGCCATCTTGCTTTAGCATTTTTAAAGTGCGTTGGTCTAATCCAGCAATGGTGTTATAGATGCAAAATCTAAAAGTCCGTATGTTTTTATTGTTCTTTGCTATAAACGCAATCACATTCTCCGCAGTTGAGCCTTTCGGAGGGGGTAAGATGGATTTGTTTAAAAGACGCATTTTATTAGTCAAGTTATAGTTTGCTAAAATCAAAGTCAAATCAAAAAGCATTACTCTTTATAACTACAACTGTAATTAAATTAGGCAAAGATCGCCCTCTTTCCCACTTCGATATAAAGGCCTTATTCTTTAGTCGCAGAGCTATAGCGCCCATTCCTAGGTCAGATATAGGGCTTTCCGGGCCTCTAAGAGGCGGTTGGGTATTGACCTGCAACTAATGTTATACACCACCCTTTCAAGAGAAATGGATTATTAGCCATACGATTTATAGCCGCCTGAATGAATTCCAAATGTTTAATTTTAGATTCCATAGTGTTTAGTGTTTTTTGTCTAATGGGGGGGGTGGATCACTCCCAGGTGCTACAGTATCGCTATCCCTAATCGGTCCATCTGGCCGATGAATCCTCACTTCGCCTCCCCCGCTATTTGCTGAGAGTTCTTTTGCTGCCTTTTCTGCTTCGGCTTGAGTATCAAAATAACCTGCGGCACGGTCGGCACCCTCCCTCTTAACTTTTCAATCTCCGGTTTCCTTGTCTTTTGTTACGTGGTAATTTGACATAATGATCTCCTTTTTTATATAAAATTTATTTCAATCGATTCCACATCGGGCACTTTTTCAACACAACTTGGTTTATATTCATTGTACAGAGCAACTTCCGCCCCATCTCTATCAGACTGTTTGGAAATTGCTGCGGCTCTGAAATAACAATCATAATCTTTTAATCGCTTCTTGCAGCAAGCATTTTTTTCTGTGTCGCTCAGATGTTCGGAAAGTCTTTTATTGAGGTCGGATGCCTGTCCGACATAATAAATGTAATACTCTTTCTTAGTAGTATCGTAATACATCAATCGATAAACACCAGCAACTTTGTTTATGGCATCTACACCATCCTGATCCAACTTCTTTCTATCTGTCCATTTTAGTTCCATAATTATTTTTCTCCTTATTTTAATTTGACCAATAAGTTTTTGATTTTTTATAACATAAATAACCTTCCCGTTGATAATGTATCTTTGATCATCTTTTTTTGTATGGTGTAATAAGGGAAAGATTGAATACGGTAGTCAATAATCTTGCAGATGTATTGCACATTTCAAAATATACATACTTTTGAAATATTGTCATATGTTCAGGAATGATTTCTCCGGGTTTCGCTATAACGATCACTGGTATTTTCTTCGGTACGGAGTGATCCAATATTTCTTTATAGAAAGGATATCCTTTTGAGTACCCGATCACGAAAACAGAATAACTTTTAAGAGTTTGTAATAATTTAACGCCTTCTTTTAAGTCGATAACATTTGTGTAAACATCAAATAATCCATTTGCTAAAAACAATTCTCTTTCGGTTTGAAGGTCACCGGCTCCCGTTCTCAACAGATAAATTTTGCGTTTTAAATTCTTGAAAAGACGGATTTCTTTACGAAAGAAAAAATACACAAAACTGTAGAGAGTAATAGCACCAAGAATAAAACAGATAAACAATGTCAAATATGAGTAAGTATCAAAAACTGATAAAATATTTTGGAAGGTCATTATTTTCAATTTTCTTTAAAGTGAGAATAAATTATTTAATTTCAGGTTTTGTTTCATTTCGAAATGGGGGCGTTGGGTGTGTTGCTTTTATTATCTCAAGTGCACGCTCGAACTTAATAGGACTATCTGGAAATGCATCAAGAAGTAATGAAGGCAAAATACGTCTAACTAAATCCGAATATGTATAACCAAATTGGAGTTCTTTATTTGGTCCAGTAAGCTTAACCAATTGTGCTATTTGTTCAACGGTAAAGCCAATACCAGCAAGTCCCTGATTGAACACAGCAGTTCGTTGAATCTCATTTGGACGTTCAAATTTGAAAACCGCTGCTGCACGCCGTCTTACCGCAGGATCTATCGCCTCAAGCCTGTTTGTGCACATAACTACTATGGCAGGGATATGTTCTGTAGCAAGGTTGTCAATTCCACGAATTAAAGCATTCACTCCAGCCCTATCCTCGTGATGCATTTGACTAAATTCACGAGATTGGGCAAGTGCATCGGCTTCATCAATCAATAATATCACTGCGGAATTAGATTTTCCTTTTTGTGAAATCCCTTTTCGAGCAGCATCGCGAACTTCACTAAATGCAGAGGTAAGTAAGCGTGTCATCTCCCCTACGGTTCCAGCACCCCGCGCGTTCAAACTTAGCCGATAAAGCGTAACAGTAATATTTTCAATCCTTGCGATGGGATCACCGAAACTTTCTGCAAGCGATGTTTTCCCGGTACCAACATCTCCTCCAAAAATAAAAAGAGGTGCTCGATTGCGAAAATGTGTCAATAAAGAAATTACTTTATTATGATGTTTTTTACTCCATTCTTCTAAGAGTTTCGGATTCAAAAGTAATCGCGCTTCTTTAATCAAATGTTCTTTAACCGGATCGAGACCAACAAGCCCCTTAAAGCGCTCACCAACAGCGCGTTCTGGAAATGTTACGACATCATCAAAAATATCTTTGTTTTCCATATATTAAGACCTATTAAATGTTCCTCTCTGTATACTAACACCACCGTTCGAATATGATTTATCGTTAGTCCACAAGCCAGAGATCTTTGGTTCATCCGCACCACTACGCTTAAATGGCAATTGTGCTTCTAACTTTTCTCTTTCTAAAGATGATAGATTGGAATAACTATTGCTATAAATTAGAAACGAGTACCAATAAGCATTCGATACATCTACGCCGGGAGTGACTCTACCGCTCTTGTCATCATTGATAAGTATACCACTCTGTTCCGCTGTGTATCTGAGTGCAATTACCCAGTCGTCTCCCCGCTTGAAACCGTAGGTAACGGATGCGAGGTGTCCTCCTAAAAGGAGTACTATAACTTCGCTAATATAATCTTCGATCTGTTTGTCGCTCGGTTGATTGTAAAACAGCTTCATCTGGCGAAGATCAGCGGCAATCTTTGACGCTAAATATCTCGCATGAGTAACCGTAAAACTTGCTGTAGCGGTGTTTGTATTCGTCATATATCTAAATCTCCCTAAACGTTGATCCAAAAACTTCTTGCCATAATGCTATTGCTCGCCCTTTCGTAGTAGCATAATGAGCTTCGGTAAGCGCGTCCAAAGCGTCTGCTGCTGCTTCCACAATTTGTCTGCGATCTGTTTCTGAGTATTTCGCAGAAACATTGTTTTCAGGATTCACCGGATCAAATACTTCTATCACCGATACTGAACTTTTTGGAAGCACTGTTTGATTGTAATAATCACCAAAATAAATCCGCTTTCCCAAATTCGACGTTACTATATACGTGAAAAAATTTTGGAGAGCTAATGGGTAATCAGACATATCAAGTCCATTATCGGCAAGGTGAGCACAAAGCAGTTCAACCATGAACGATTTAAACCGGAACGATTCATTTTCAGACTTTCGTTTGCGAACCCACCATTTCACCAAACGGACAACTTGGGCGAAATGTATTGGTTGTGCGTTCTTCCGTTTCCTGAGAAATTCCAAGTGCAAAGGAATACTCGTCAAAACTCTATCACCGGTATCCTTAACAATAAGATAACCGCGGTCATCTTTGTCGTCCTCATAAATTACAGGCACCACATCAACATCCAATCCGCTTCCGGCAAACGAGACTGTCACACAATGTTGCTGAGGAACAAATTGATCATCCTTCATTGTTGGGTACACTTCACGCAAACGATCTTTCAACCAATAAAGAAGCTGTGTTTCGTCGGCGTTGTCGTCTGCAGGTCGAATATAGACCGCAACATCCATATCATTTATCGTTTTAAGCGCTGTACCTTTCATGACACTTCCCGAGCCAAGCATTTTTATAAGGGCATAATCAGAATGTTCATCAATATATTTACCCAAGCGGTCACGTAGAAAATTCACTTGATCACGGTAATCTTTAACATCATCCCGACCCAAGTTGACCCTTGCTTCTGCGTAAGAAAGAATGTGTGAGTGCTCAACAAATCGTTTAGCAACTTCAGTCGTAGAATTCCCATTATTTGATTTCAGTAGGTCGTTCGTCATATCTATTATCTCTCCTCATTGTCGCATTTACTTGGTTCGGCTTTTGTTAGCTAACGGTGCTTACAATTAAAACAAAAAAATTTATAAAGTCAACTGTGAATCATTTTTTAACGGGTACAATTCATTGAGTCTAATTCTCGCGACCACTGGGTTCACTTCAAATGTTGACGCAAGAATTTTTGCAGCGTCCTCTCTCTTTGATGGGAGTAGCGAGAGTTGCTCAAGACTTCCCTGCTTTGTCAAAAGTGAGCGAAGATTTTCCAACACAAGTGATTTAGGAAGGAGCAATGAACCAATTACTTTATTTGCCTGGTACTCCCACCATTTGCCGTCATATTTCTTTTCAGCCTGTTTCCCAACAATTTCCTCTCGGCATAAGACTTTAATCCGTTTTCCGCTTTCAACTTCCCCAAACAATGGCGTATTTAATGATTCAACAACAAACAGGTGGGCGTGCAACAATCCATGACCTGCTTCATGTGCGAGAGTCGAATTAAGACGGCGTTCTGCAACTTTGCTACCCTCTTCTGCAAGCGTCTTTGAGATTATAATTTCTTCAACCCCCTTAGATCCGAATCGAGTAAATCCAAGCACGCCTTCAGGGAGATCATCATAGACTGGAGATAGGTTAAAGTGTTTTTCAATAAATCGCTCAATACGAATGGGACTCGGCGAGGCAGGATATAGGTCGCTCTTTCGTAAAGCAGTCGTACAAATACGCTCTATCTCTTCTTGAGTATAGTACGGTCGCTCAGCAAATGGTCCTATTCTTCCCTGAAGGGTTTTCATTCTTTTTTCTTGGAATGATGGGGTTTACGGTTGGCAAGATCCATCAAATCTTTGGAGCTTACTTTTTTATCTATAACCATTCGAAATGCAAGACCGTACGATGGATCTGATGTGGTGAGCCGTCTAAGTTCGTCTATAGGAGGTCGGGTGTCTAAACTTTGAAGTTCTTCAAGTGTTGTTCCCAGAACGTGAGCAATTTTAGCAAGAACTTTTTCTGAAGTATTCCGCCGTCCTAATTCTACATCTGAAAGAAATGGAGCGGAAATATCCACCCTCCGGGCCAAATCACGTAGAGACAAATCTTTACGTTCTCGAAGTTCCCTAATATATTGTCCAAGTGTTTTCATTATTCCTTAGTGTTATCACTGTTAGCTTACAAATTAATATTTTAAGAATCAAGCGTTCACTTAAAAAAGAATGATTACAACCCGTATATGATAATTCGAAACATTTTATATTTTCCTCAAAATTTTCATTTTGAAAATTCTTCAAATGAGGAATGATTTTTTTATCCTTTCCTTTGTTAATGCGAACCTGTCTCGTTATATCAATCCTTTTTTGTAAATATTCGTATCCCGTAAACACGTGATTCTTAAACTTCTTCGTTTTCCTGTTGACATTCTAAAAATATTTTACTTACAGCGTGTTTAACAGATTATAATTGACTTATCCAATAGAAGAGCCAAAAAACATTGAATTGATTTTCAAATTGGAATTGCTTATCCTCTAAAAATCAATACAAATTAAAGATATTATGAAACCGTTCATCTGTTATTTTGTTGCAGTTAATAATCATATAAATAAAACATTAAATAAGATCGCCTACGATCCGAAAAAAGAATGTGCCGTATTATCTGCGCTACCTGATGGTGCAAGAACAGCTATGACCACTGGTTCACTGTTTACCATGTCGCACGGTGATCCCACTCAAGACGAACCGACAGATCGCTAAATTATTTATGAAACCTTTTATACTTTCTGCCGGATTTGAGAAATCATTAAATAACAGTTCTACTACCCATAAATTATTTTATGATACTCGTCTTGAACAATCTATTTCAAAAACTAAAAGTCACAAGACTCCAAATAAATCAAATCACGGTTTGGGAAGTCTGATTACTCGTGCAAGTACAGACACAAGCCGCGATGAACCTACCGAAGAAAGATAATTCTATGAAACCGTTCATTTTACAGTATTCCCAATCAACTAAAAGATCCGCTGAAGAGAAATTCATACCTCAAAAATACAGCACCAAACTCGAACAAGTTCTTTTACATCTATCTAATGATAAAAAGAATCTTTTGCTAGTCAACCAAGGCACTGGAAGCCTAATGACAAAAGCAAGTGGTGACCCTACACAAGATGAGCCGACGGATCGGTAAATGATTTTAATCATTTCCAACACAACAGATTTGACTTCTGATTTTGTTGTTCGAGAATTAACAAAGCGAAATCTCAAATTTGCAAGATTGAATACCGATGAATTTCCGATTAACGGAAAAGGTACTGTATCGTACAAACTTGATGGCAAACCTTCAAAAGTTATTAAGTGGAAGAATAGAAAGAATCATCTGGATTTTAATTCTGTTGAATCTGTCCTCTACCGAAGACCAACCAAACCACGGATAGATCCCCGTATCAAAGACGATTCTGTAATGAAATTCTGCACTGATGAAAGTAATGATTTTCTGCGTGGTATTTGGTACTCAATGAATTGCTATTGGATGAGCTCACCAGAAGCAATTCGGAAAGCTGAACATAAAGTATTTCAGCTTGAAATTGCAAAAAAAATCGGGTTTTCTATACCTGAAACTTTAATATCTAACGATCCCGAACGAATAAAATCTTTTTTTCGATTGCACCCCAAAGGGGTTATCGTTAAACCGCTCTATCTAGGATTCATTGATAAAGGGAAAAAATCTGAATTTATTTATACGACAAGCGTGCACAAATCCGATTTAAAGCATATCTCGAAGGCAATCTTCGCACCGTCAATTTACCAACAGTTAATCAAAAAAGATTTTGATGTCAGAGTCACCGTAATTGGAGAAAAAGTTTTTGCAGCACGTATTGATGCATTAAATTTACCTAAGGATATGCCTGACTGGCGATTTGCTTCAATAGAAGAACTGAGGCATCAAAAAATTACTTTACCCTCTTCGATAGCAACAAAATGCTTAAAACTTGTAAAATCACTCGGTTTGGATTTTGGGGCGATCGATTTAGCCGTTGATACACATGGCAACTATATTTTTTTTGAAATAAACCCAAATGGACAGTGGGCTTGGCTTGAGGTCACCCTAGATTTCCCGTTAAGCAAGGAAATAGTGAATCGCCTTGTTGAAATGCGTGGGCACGGAGGAAACAATGTTTTCTGAGTTCATTCTTCGACTCAAAAAAATAAAATCAAAATTACCCCTCAATGGAGATTGGCTCTTTGTGACAGAAGATATGCCACGCTTCAGCAGTGAAGAAAAACAAGAACAAATTAATGACTTATCATTAGAAATAGACACCATAGATAAAGTTCTTTCTGCTGTGTCTAGCGGTAAGAAAAATTTAGATATTATTTACGGAAAGACAAAAGAGTATGAAAATTTTATAACAAATGGTGCTAATCTAGTTCGCGATAAGGCAAAAACTTTATTGAGTACGGCTAGCTTCGTTTCTGCAATCTTGTTTGGTTCTTCAACATTTTTACTTTCGACAATTAATGAATTAAATTTTTTAACAACTTTAGAAGTTGTGATTTATTTACTAATAGTTCAGCATTTCGTACGCGCACTAGTTATTGCGATGCATGTAATGACTAAAGAAGAAATGATCTACATGCCTCCGCAAGAATTTATCGAACTTTCTGGTCTGCCGAAAAAAGATCAATTGAAAAACTTTATTTCTAGGAGCATTGTCTATGCAAACTCTACAGACAAATATGTTTGGAAAAGGAGTGATCAACTCATAAAGGGGCAACATGCTTTTCGATATGGATTAATTTTTTCCGCTATGCTGCTTGTAATTCACTTAGGCAACAACATATATAAAAAAGAGAGTTTCAATGATGACATGTTGCGAAAGATTTCTTCTATTGAACAAAAACTTGATGAAGGGAAAATCGAAAGTGAAAATTATACTATGCGTAAAATCGATTCAATTTTTCTCCAAAATAATTCTATAAATATTAAAGTAGATACGATATCAGAACATTCAAAAGCCACATTAAAAAGGAAGTAGATTACTCTACTTCCTTAAAATATGCGGCCTCATTTTAACGCGTCTCCCCTCTCTACAGCCAAGCTATAGAAATCTAACAATTCATCAAGCCTTGATACTACCACACTGCCTCCAAAGAAATACGAACAGTGGATACACATCCTATCATCCATCAGAATAGCAACGTGTGTAAATCGACAAATATTCTTTGAGTTTTTACGTCTCAGATACACGACGAAACCAACCGGAGGATTTTTCAATTGCGACAGAGTAACGTTTAGCTGAAGAGGCGGCAATGTAAGTCCAACTTTTTGATATACCAAACGTGCAAAGGTAAGGCAATTAAAATGTATACGATCATATTTTTTTCCGATATACCGAATGGCTTCATTCTTAATATAGCACTGCAACTGTTGGGAAAGCATAGGCTCACCTCCTTTGAACCATCGAGATTGAAAAAGTGAATTAGGTTAAATTTTTGAAGGATCTGAGGAACACATTAATTGAAACAGTGTGAGTTGTCAATCACCTGCAGATATTAACGAGGTTTACTTTTAAGGATCATCAACTTTTACGGGTAGAATCACGAGGGTGCAATAGATGAACTAACGAAGGGAAACGACAGTAAAATATTGTTGTAGGCTGAACAGCTATCTTACATAATTTCGAGAGCTTTAAGAACCTTGAGGTACAGTTCGTAGACTTTCTCTTTTTGCTTTCTACCAATTGAAGCATAGTTATCCAATCCAGGGGCACTGTTAATTTCAATAATAGTATAATTTGTTAACGGTTTATTTATATCTCCACTCGTAATAATATCGACTCCACACATTCGCAATCCCATATCTTTTGTAACCCGGACAGCTAATTTCCGAAAGTCGGAATGAAGTTTTTCCGTTACGTCCACTGCCTCACCACCAGTCGATAGGTTTGCATTATCCAAGAGGAAAAGTTTTATTCCAGCACTTAAAATACTGTTCAGTGTGTATCCTTCATGTTTCAATTTCATACGTATTCTGTAATCAGTTAAATCAATGACTGTGTCTCTATCTATTTTATTAAATTTCTTTTGTTTTTTTGCCAGAAGAGCGCCAATGGATAGTTTGCCATCGCCGATAACAAATAATGGTATTCTTTGGTATGCAGAGATGACCTCATTATCTAAAACAACTATACGGTAATCGTTTCCTGAATAAAATCGTTCTACTATCATCACACCAACTTTTTTAAAAATCTTTCGAGCGATTGAATAATACTCTGTTTTGTTGTGAACCTTCGTAACCAGCGTTCCTTGGCTTAGATTATTTGGTTTTACAATTACAGGGAAGCCGATGTGCTGTGCGTAACGATATCCATCATCAATTGTCCGTTTTATTTTAACCCCAGCATTCATCTTTTTGCTAAAGAATGTTTTGCCCTCTGGGACTGAATATTGAAAGTATTTCAGAAAGAATGTTGCGTACGCTTTATCACGTGCTATTTCGGAAGAGCCCTGAGGATTGATATTAAAATTCCTGTCACGAAAAAGAATTCTCTTACCGTTTTTAAACTGGACCATTCCAACAAAACCGTATTCTGGTTCAATTAGTGCTCGCGCACCAATCCTTGGTGATATTTTTCTAATAATTTGTGCAACAAATGATTGTTTGTAATGTTGTAATTTCTGGTTAGACATTATTACTACTCCTTTAACTTGCCTGATATTGAACTGAGTCTTAATGAAACCGAAAATAATATACTTCATATTTCTTAAAATTATTATTCAATTACCGTGAACTAAATAAAAAAAGGAAGCAGATATTTCTGCTTCCCTTAGTGTCAATTCAACATTTCTGTGGCAACAGTAAACGCCCGTTTCTTAATACCTTCCCCTGACCCAAACCACATTGATTTTAATCGAGCAGAATCCGTTTTGTTGTCGAGGCGAACATGATCTACGAACTCCGTCACAGCATTGTATGCACCCCAGAGCGTTCCCTTTGCCATTTCGGCTCCGGTTCCGATTTCCGCTAACTCAAATACCTTCTCTCGAATTCTTTCCCTCTTAGAAGACCGTTCAAGATTTGGCAAGTCCGGAAAAATCTCTTCAACGTATTTTGTGAGCATTGGAGCCGTTACCTTCATCCTGTTCATCCGATTGAAGATAGATTCGAGTTCAACATAGAGTCGGTTCGATAATCCAAGAATTTCGTGTGCTTCCTTTAGCTTCTCGACGCCTTGTATCGTGTGGCGAATTCTTACCTCCTGTTCCGTGCCACTGAGCGCAACCGATAGCGTATTCTCACACACCACTCGGATGGGGGTAAGTTTTACTCTGACAACGCTACTGCCGTCATGAGAGTTAGTTAAGAGCAGAAACTTCTCGACAAGGTCATTACCGTTGATACGGATGTAATCGGGGAGCTTAGCGAGAATCCAGATCCGTTCCCCATTCCCAAGTGCCCCGGCAGTGTGGTAGACTGCTTCACCATCACCGACAAGCGTATCGAAGGTTGTAAACGCATCCTTGTTCTGGATCGGTTCATATCGTGAACCGACCACTCCAAGTACTTCATCCGTGTCCGTTCGTACGGTCGCGTAGTGGTTCTCAACTTGTAATGAATTTTGCTCAGTTCTGAGTGACCACTTCTCCACGGCAAAATTCAGTCCAGCAGATTCAATCGCTTCCGCGGCCGTTGCTGGTTTGTCTAACTTCACACCGAGCCGATGCCATGGCGTTTCGCCGAAATACATCATCGATGTCTTCCCCTTCGTTTCGTTAAGATTGTGTGCCATTTGTATATTTCCCTTTTTGGTTATGTGTTGTTGAAGAAATAATGCCCCGTAAAATACACGGGGCACTGTGATAATGAACAAGTTTAACCGTTCACCTACGATCCCGCAATTGAAGAGCAAGCATCGTTGATTACTCCGCGGAGTTCTTCGATGGCTTTTCCGAACACCCGAATCGTGGTTTTCTTGTTCTCTTTGCCGTCATACTGGTTCTCGGTGATCGAGAGATACAGATCCTGTTTCTTCGTTTCTTTCACGTCAACGTAGTAAGTGTTCCGGCCAGCTTTGACCTTGGCAGAGAACGATGCATTTGGGTTTCCCATATAGGTTATCCTTCTTTTTAATTTATGGATGAATGAGTCCGACGGTTCGGATGAACCATCATATCTGTTATTTGGATTGTGATGCCTTCGTGATCGTGATGCAGTGGGATTCGAGTTTCACCTCGACGGTGTCGCCGATAGAGAATCCATACCGCTCGAGGTACTTCCCGCCGAGGTGGATCACGGGGTGCGGCGTGAGAGGTTTCCGGTCGTAGTAGCCGTAGTGGATCTTCTTTGTGCGGGTACTTTGCGTCGGGTTCACAGGTTGAGTCTTCGCGAGTTCGATCATGCGGTCACCTCCTGCGGCTTCTTCTCAGCGGACCTCGTGCCAAACTTGGTGAAGAGCGGACAGATGTTCGCGTACTCGCACTCTTTGCACCAGAAGCCCATGCGGGGCATGAACTGTTCCGCCTTGATGCCATTCAAGACCTGCATCGCTACGAAGAGGAAGCCCTTGTAATCGCTTCGTGAGCGTTTCGTTTCCGAGACAACCATCTTTGGTTTCTTCCCCTTCACGAAATTCACGATCTTGATCGCCTTGGGTGGATTGTGGTGCAGGATTTCATATGCGTATGCGTAAGCAGTGAACTGGTGCCGGGTGTCGAGGTCCTGGGCGCTCAAAGTCTGCGCCGAGGTCTTGTATTCAACGATGGTGTCATCTTTTTCGACAAGATCGAGGAATCCCTGAAGCGTTACGCCCAAGTCCTCCCCTGTGTCGGGGTTGTAGAGCGGAACGGTGAAGGGAATCTCACTCCCCTTGATCGACTTCGGGCTCTCTTTGAAATACATTCCGAGGAACTCTTTGCCGAGGTGGATGAGCACAATTTCCTGCTCTCCCTCCTTGAACCGAATGTTCGCACTGAGCTTTTGAGTATACCAATCGGCATCGAAGATGCGATAGAGGAGATCGAGGGAAACGGTTTTCCCCTTCATCCGCTCGTCGTGGAAATACTGGAGAGCCGAGTGAACAACACTCCCAAAAGCGAGAGCGGATGATCGGAACGGTTTTGGAAGTAAGTCGATGTACTGGTATTTGTACTTCAAGCCGCACTGTTGGTACAGGGTAATCTGGGAACTTGAGAGATGATCCATATCAATTCCCTCCATTCTGCGCTTTGAGCATTGAGTCGATCATCCGGCTCGCCTCGAACTTGCCAATGTCCTTGAGATCGCTCACCTTGAATCGTTTCAAGAGCTCCTTATGTGCTTTCTCTCCGTCCAGGCCTTGCTCGGCAAGAATTCTGAAGAGTTTTCGTTGTTGTGGATCGGTTATCTTCTCTTCGGATGAACCGTTCGTATTCTTCTTCTCTCTGCCGTTTGTTTGATCCTGATCGTTCTGCTCTCTGCCTGGTTTTGACGGTTGATCAGGAAACGGTTCGTTTCCTTCCCGTTCAGTGATGCAGAAACTGAAGAGCACCTTACCGTCAATAGTGCAGATGTCTAAATACCGCGTGGTTTTCATGTATTCTCCTTCTGATTGTTATGGGTTATGTAAATGTTGCTCTTCCCATTCTCTATCAGCAGAAGATGTTACATAAGTCAGGACAAATTGCCAGAATGAGAAAATAATCCTTTCTTATTCTGTACTATTCAGTGGATTACTCTTCTTCTATGAAAGATGAACAGAATAAGATCACCCCCCTCGCAGTTACAAATTGGAGAGATATAAGAAAGATATTCGGGATCAAAGAGAAGAACCGGCGGGGACACATGTATCTCATTGGAAAGACTGGAACCGGCAAGAGTTCTCTAATAGCCAACATGGCAATTTCAGACATGAGGAGCGGAAATGGGATCGGCGTCATTGATCCGCACGGAGACTTAGTGCAGACGCTCCTCTCGCACGTACCAAAAGAGAGAATCAAGGATGTCGTCTACTTCAATCCGGGAGACATTGAGTACCCGATTGCATTCAATCCGCTCCATAAGGTTTCACTCGATTACCAGCATCTTGTGGTTTCGGGACTCATTTCCGTATTCAAGAAAATCTGGTTCGAGTTCTGGGGACCGAGATTGGAACACATCCTCCGGCACTCTCTCCTCACGCTCTTGGAGTATCCGGATGCAACTCTTCTCGACATTCCGAAACTCCTCACGAATCCAGTTTTCCGTGCGAAAGTATTATACAAACTCACCAATCATCAGGTTCGTGAATTCTGGGTGAACGAGTTCGACAAGTACAGCGCATGGCTCAGGTCGGAGGCTGTCTCGCCTATTTTAAACAAGATGGGACAGTTCCTCACGAGTTTGCCGCTCAGGAACATCGTCGGACAAGCTGAGAGTAGTTTTAAAATGCGGAGCGTCATGGATGAAGGGAAAATACTCTTGGTGAACTTATCGAAAGGTACCATCGGCGAAGACAACAGCTCCCTCCTCGGTTCGCTCTTGGTCACGATGATCTATCTTGCGGCGTTGAGCCGCTCAAACATACCGGAAGAAAAGCGAAAATCATTCTATCTCTACGTTGATGAATTCCACAACTTCGTCTCACTCTCATTTGCCGACATTCTCTCCGAATCTCGGAAATATGGACTGCATCTCGTGCTCGCTCATCAATACATTTCTCAGCTTCATGAGAAAGTACGCGGCGCGGTTTTCGGGAACGTCGGAACGATGATTTCGTTCAGGGTCGGCATCGAAGATGCGATCACGCTCGCCCGAGAATTCCGTCCGGTATTCGACGAACAGGATTTGATCAATCTTCCGAATCACCACATCTACCTCAAGCTCATGATAGACGGTATGACCTCACAGCCCTTCAGCGGAGTGACATTGCCACTTCCGACTGAACGGCTTTTAGATAAAAAAGAAATTATCAGCGAATCAAGATCGCGATACGGGGAAACAAGAAGTGAAGTCGAACGTTCATTGGTATCAAAATATATTTCTACTTACCCCAAAAATAATTCACAGCAAAGCCTGTTCGGGTAACTTGTTTCCCATTCGGACACAATTGCCCGTCTTATGTAAGCGACCCCGCTCTCCTATCATTCCGATGAATGTACGTTTATCGGTTACAGAACGGGAAAATCTATCACGGCGATGCGCTCGAGGTGTTGAAGAAACTCCCCGAGCGGAGCGTCCAGTGTTGCGTCACGAGTCCTCCTTACTGGGGCTTACGGGACTATGGTATCAAGGGACAACTCGGTCAGGAAGCCACACCTCAAGCGTATGTAGAGAATCTTGTTGCGGTTTTTCGCGAAGTCCGTCGAATTCTAAAAGACGATGGTGTACTTTGGTTGAATCTCGGAGATTCGTATGCAAGAGGCACACGATCCAACGCTGTGAAACCAAAAGAATTGGTGGGCATTCCATGGCGTGTCGCTTTTGCATTGCAGGCAGATGGTTGGCATCTCCGATCTGATATTATCTGGTACAAATCAAATGCTACGCCGGAAAGTGTAACCGATAGACCAACTAAAGCCCACGAATATATTTTCCTGCTTACGAAAAATATACATTATTTCTATGATGCTGACTCAATTAGAGAACCACACAAAGAAGTAAGCCTTAAAAGAATGGGGTACGGCTGGAAAGATACCCGCACTAAAAGTGGTAAAAAGTTACGGTCCGAAACTCAAGGAACACGTATGTGTCATCCAAGGGGCAAGAACAAGCGGACTGTTTGGATAACAGCAAAGGGAGCTTATCGCGGAGGTCACTTTGCAACTTTTCCGAGAGAGATACCCGAAACGTGCATAAAGGCGGGAAGCAGAATCCGTGATACCATCCTCGATCCTTTTGCCGGAGCAGGAACAACCTTGAAGGCTGCAACCAAACTCGGGAGAATTCCAATCGGAATCGAACTCAACTATTGGTACATTATAAATTTAATCTTCCCTTCACTTAAGGAAGATTAGAAGAATCAGTCAGAATTTGAAATTAAAATGCCAGTGATGTTTTTCTTCTCGACAAATACTATATTCACATCATCGAAAACGGAAACTAATACTCTTGGCTATATTGATAGCCCTTGTTTTCTGGATTTGGGGAAGCCTAATTTACGATTGGACAAGCGAACAAGAACCAAAAAAGCGAACTCCTATCAAAAAACAAGATCCCGACAAAAATTTTTCTGCATTAAGTCCTTTTGCCAAACAAATGAACTAACATGAGATAGTGCATCAAAAACTACTTTCACGTTGCTAGTTCCTCTTTGCCTTATCTTCCGGTTTTTTTTGTTTCCCTTAACTGCTTCCAGAATCTGCTCCTCGTTACAGTAGGATTTTATTCAATACTGATTTTCAAAAAAGCTACTTCAAATTAGTGAGCATCATTCTGTCTTGGAGTTAACTGCAGATCACGCTACTTGACGCAAATTGAAATAACAAGTAGTACAAAAGCAACAATCAAGGCTATTCTTTTTAAACTATTCGTTAGAATAAACATCCAAACAATTGAAAGAGCTTGTCTGAGAAACACAAAAGGAAAATAAATGAATATCAGCGGAATCCCTGCCGCAACAACTACCACAACCGCGAATAAAAGAGCTCCAACCACAAGTGCTAAGACTGTAATTGTCATCGGAACGGTGATACTAACCGTCAATATGCTGAATATAATCTTTCGTATAAGAGATGTTACTAGAAACTTCTTCGCGATGTTGTCTTCAAAGGACGTGACTTTTATTGTCTTGAGAATTATCGGGATCCCAAAAAGTGTCATGTAAAACGATACATAGGCCACTATCCCATAGTCTACGCGGTAAAGCCAAACTGCAAGTAAATAAATCCAATTTAAAGGATGTGTTGTCCATATGCTTTCGGAAGAAGGTACGGCCATCAGTGATAGTGCCCGAAGACCGTAGAAGATAAGAACAAAAAATATCATTGCTATCACCGATACAACGGCAATGATCTGCGGATAGATTGAATAAAATATCTTCTTGAAGCGTGATCTCCACTTGGGAATTCTCTTTTTCAATTTTCCGTGCTGCCACTGCAAATTTCGAATCCAGTCATTGGGAAGAATTTGTGGTGCGGCTAGGATGAATGAGAGAATTTGAAGTAAACTCGATAGTGTAAATAACGATTCCATTCCTAGAACCATCCTCTGCGTTAATTTTAGTCGCGTTGCGTATAACTCTTTGCTCCATAAATCATGACATGTATTTTACTTCTGATTGCAAATTAACCGAACAAATCAAAAAATATCTTTAGCTTTAATTCAGGCTAATGTAATTATCTCTTGAATCTAAATCAATGAAACATTTTCAAAACTTGCTTCCAAACATATAATGTTCTGTCCGCTTTACTTTTTCTTCCGCTCTTTTTACATTGTGCAAAATAAGGAGAAACAAGATTGAGAGAAAACAAACAAGTAGGTATTTGGATCCGAGTGTCAACTGAAGATCAGGCACGAGGGGAAAGCCCTGAGCACCATGAAAGAAGGGCTCGGGCTTATGCTGAATCAAAAGACTGGACAGTGAAAGACGTGTACCACCTCGAAGCGGTCAGTGGAAAAACTGTAATCGAACACTCTGAAACAAAACGGATGTTACAGGACATTAAAACCGGAAAAATAACTGGTCTTATTTTTTCTAAACTCGCACGGTTAGCTAGGAACACCAGAGAGCTTTTAGACTTTGCGGATATTTTCCGTTCATACAATGCTGACCTTATCTCACTTCAAGAGGCTATTGACACCTCGACTCCTGCCGGTCGTCTCTTCTACACGATGATAGCAGCTATGGCTCAATGGGAACGGGAAGAAATTGCTTCACGAGTGGCAGCGTCTGTCCCAATCCGGGCAAAGCTTGGGAAGTCGTTAGGCGGGCAGGCACCGTTCGGCTATCAATGGGTGGATAAGAAACTGGTACCCGAACCAAAGGAAGCTCCAATACGAAAACTCCTATTCGAGTTATTTCTCGAAACAAAGCGTATGCGGACGGTAGCACGGATGCTCAATGAGCGAGGGTACCGAACCAGAAACAATTCCAAATTCAGCGACAACACCGTGAACCGTCTTATCACCGATCCAATAGCGAAAGGAACTCGTAGAGCCAACTATACGAAGAGCTTGGGCGATAAGAAACACTGGAACCTCAAGCCATCGTCAGAGTGGGTGTTCACGGAAGTAGAGCCGGTTGTCTCGGAGGAAATATGGAACCAATGCAACCAGATTATCAATGATCAAAAAAAGACCCAACATCCTCCTGCGCGTCGGGCTGTCTATCTATTCGCCGGGGTAACTGCCTGTGAGTGCGGGGATAAAATGTACGTTCCGTCAAATTCTCCGAAATACACATGCCGGAAGTGCCGAAATAAGATTGGAACGGATGACCTTGAGGACATCTTTCATGAGCAACTCAAGACTTTTATTTTCTCGCCGACTGAAATTGAGAATTACCTCAACGGTGCAAATCAATCGCTTCAGGAAAAAGAATTACTGTTGACGAACCTTGTGCAGGAACAGAAAAGCACCACTCAAGAAATGGAAAAACTCGTGAAGATGTGCACAAGCGGCGAGATGCCCGAGAAAGGTTTCGGTAGGCATTATCAGCCTCTTCAAGAGCGGTTAGACCAAATTGAATACCAGATTCCCGAACTTGAGGGAGAAATTGATTTTCTGAAGATTCAGTTCCTTTCAGGGGATGAGATCATCCATGAAGCAAGGGACATCTATGCACGTTGGAACACCCTTGACCCAGAGGGAAAACGAAGAATCGTTGAAGCTGTCACTGAATCAATAATAGTTGGAAAAGATGAGATTTCAATAAACCTCTGCTATCTGCCCGGAACTACGAATAACTCAAATTCTCAGGAAAACCATAACGGTTCCCCTAAAAAGGCGGCAACTTCGCTACACAACCTCAGGGGTTCATTGCACAGACGAGCATGAATGTCGCAGGAAAGTCGACGGACATTTTGGAACGGCTGATCGTCACCTGCCCGTCTTCCAGCGGCTGCCGCATCACCTCAAGAACGTTTCGTGCAAATTCAGGAAGTTCATCCAAAAATAACACCCCGTGATGGGATAAAGATATCTCGCCGGGACGAGGGATCGTTCCTCCGCCGACGAGCGCTGAATCCGAAATGGTATGATGGGGCGATCGAAACGGACGATGAGCGACAAGCGCTGAACCGGGGGGGAGCAATCCTGCTACGGAATGAATCTTCGTCGTTTCGATGCTTTCTTCAAACGTCATCGGAGGAAGAATCCCGGGAAGCCTTCGCGCCAGCATTGTTTTCCCTGAACCGGGAGGGCCGATCATGATAATATTGTGGCCGCCGGCGGCAGCAACTTCGAGCGCCCGTTTTACGTTTTCCTGCCCTTTCACATCGGCAAAATCTGAAACGTACCGCTGTTCGCCGGAGAATATTTCACGCATGTTCAGATGCAGCGGTTTTAAGGAAGTGCGGCCATCCAACAAATCGATAGTGTCGGACAAATTTTCGACGCCGTACACTTCAATTCCTTCGACCATGGCCGCTTCCTTCGCATTGGCATCCGGAAGAATGATCCCGCTGACTCCTTTCTTCTTCAGTTCAACAGCAATAGGAAGTGCTCCATGGATAGGACGAAGTGTACCGTCCAACGCGAGCTCTCCAAGGATGACAAAATCTTTCAACCGGTCCTCACTCACCTGTCCGCTCGATGCAAGCATACCGACAGCGATGGGAAGATCGTACGACGAGCCTTCCTTTTTGATGTCGGCCGGAGCAAGATTGATCGTCACACGTTTGTTGGGATAGGTGAATGCAGAATTTTTTATGGCCGTCGCAACACGTTCGCGAGATTCTTTGACAGCATTATCGGGGAGTCCGACCATGAAGAAATTTGGTACGGTGTTTTCAATGTTCGTTTCAATTTCGATCAGGTAGGCATTAATTCCGTAGGTTGCTGCGGAAAAGACTGTTGTGAGCATGTTTTTCTCCGTGAATAGGGATCCCGGCAATGCAAGCACTGCGGAAATATATCCAGCACTGGAGAGAAATTCAAGCTAGAAATCATGTCATAATCCTGCTCCTTCGAGGGCGGTTCGAAGGACCTGCGCACTCTTATGAAACGCCGCATTTTCTTCTTCATTCATCGAAAATCCGACATCGCCGATCGTTCCTTCCCCTCCGATGAGCCGGGGAAGCGAGAGTGCGACGCCGTGATCGCCAATTGTCTCCGTCACCGTCATAATGGCCCGGCGGTTGCGAATGATCCGTTCGGTAATATTTGCCAGAACAGCTCCGATGCCGTAGTACGTTGCCCCTTTCCCCTGGATGATCCGATAGGCCGCTTTACGAACATCTTCCGATATTTTATTTTTAATCAGGTCAGACCACTGAACGTTCCGCGCAGCACAAAATTCAGGGATCGACATTCCCGCCACCGTTGCACTGCTCCATACAATAACTTCACTGTCGCCATGTTCGCCGACCACATATCCGTGTACATGATGAGCATCGACACCGACATGCTCTGCCACCAGTGCACGGAATCGCGCCGTATCAAGCGTCGTGCCCGACCCGATCACCTGACCGTATTTCAATTGTGCGATGCGCTCCGTCACGGTGGTGAGAATATCAACAGGATTTGTCGCCACAAGAATGACGGCATTCGGTTCAGCTGAAACGATATTCGGAATGATGCTCCGGAAGACCGCGACATTCCGTCCGATAAGATCGAGTCGGCTTTCTCCCGGACGCTGGTTCACACCTGCCGTTACGATGACCACCGACGACCCTTTCAAATCGGGATACCCGCCGGCAGAGATCAGTACCGAATGGGACACCGGTGTGGCATGCCGGATATCCTCCGCCTCCGCTTCTGCCTTCGCTTTATTCGCATCGATAAGAACGATTTCGCGGCATGTATTCCGCAGCACCATGGCATACGCCGTTGCCGATCCGACAAATCCTGTTCCGACGATTCCAACTTTCATGCATTCACTCCTCTGGACATCATTGATTTAAAATTAAAAATGCGCTGATGGGTCTTCCACTCAACGCATTCATACGTCTCACACTGCTGTTCCGATTACCGCATCTTCCGGAGGAAGTCTAACCGGGGCTTCATTTCCTCGACCGATTTCAGCAATTTATCCTTGCCAAAAATGGATTCCTCCTGACTTGAAAAAGCAAGTTCGTACTCATTGCTCATGATGATTGCTTCTTCCGGACACACTTCTTCACAGAATCCGCAGAAGATGCAGCGTGTCATATTGATCTCAAATAATTCAGGAAAGCGTTCCTTATTCAATTCCGTTTCTGCCGCCTGCACCTGAATCGCCAGCGAAGGGCAGACACGGCTGCACAAACCGCATGCAACACACCGTTCTACTCCATTTTCATGCACCAGCACGGGGCGCCCGCGGAAGGAAGATGCGGGAACAAATTTTTCTTCCGGATACTGCGACGTAAACCGCGGCTGGAACATCTGTCCGATCGTGGCGGACATCCCTTTCAATATCTCTGGAATGTACAATCTCTGCCAGAAGGATAGATCTTTGGTCCGCACTTCATTGCTTGGCTCGAGATATTTTTCATTCTTCATATTTCGTCAATCCGTTTATGGGTATAAGAGAATAACAAGTCCGGTGATCACAATGTTCACCAATGCCAGCGGAAGCATCACCTTCCATCCAAGATTCATCAATTGATCGTAGCGGAACCGCGGGATCGTCCAGCGTATGACCATGTAGAATAAGATCACGGCCGCAACCTTCGCACAGAAAGCACCGATCTGGATCAGACTGACCGCGAACGGGGAAATTCCGAGCATCTCAACATACGGTGCCTGCCACCCGCCGAGGTACAACGTTGTAATGACGGCGGACGAGGTGATCATGTTGGCGTATTCCGCCAGGAAGAACAGTCCGAATTTCATCCCTGAATATTCCGTATGATATCCGGCGACAAGTTCGGGTTCCGCTTCGGGAAGGTCGAACGGCAAGCGATTGGTTTCCGCGAACGATGCAACCACAAAGGTGATGAAACCCAGGAACTGCGGGATCAAATTCCATTTAGGGATGAATCCAAGATAGTATCCTCCCTGATTCACAACGATCTCATCAAGCTGCAGACTTCCGGAAACGAGAATGATGCCGATGATCGAAAGCCCCATCGATAGTTCATAGCTGATCATTTGTGCCGAGGCACGAAGACCGCCAAGCAGCGAATATTTATTGTTTGAAGACCAACCGCTCAACGTCACTCCGTACACTCCAAGCGACGTCAGGGCAAGGATGTACAGGATCCCGATGTTCACATCGGCAATCATGAGCTTGTACGTATATTCCGTTCCGCCGAGGGAGACCGTGATCGTGTTCCCGAACGGAACGACGGCAAATGTCGAGAACGCGACCGTAAGGGAAATTAACGGCGCAAGGGTATGGACAAATTTATTCGCATTGGTCGGAACGACATCTTCTTTAAAAAATAATTTCACGATATCCGGGATCGGCTGAAGCAAACCCCACGGTCCCACACGGTTCGGTCCGTACCTGTTTTGAATAAAGGCGCTCACCTTCCGTTCTGCGAGCACCAGATAGGCGACGACAGTGAGCATGATAAAAACGACGATTCCGATTTTAATGACGGCTTCAAGTGCTATTGAACTTGCATCCATAGTTTTCTATTTGGTGGTAACGTTATACGGGGACTGTTTCTGGTTTAAGGAGTGCCCCTTTTTTCCCGATCTTAAGATACGAAAGCCCCTTCAACGATCCGATCTTTTGACACATCTCATTGAACACTTCATCACAGCTGTTGTATCTCATTTTTGTCCCCATGGCGCCGGCAACGCTGGCAACGATCTTCCACGAAGGACGCGAGTCCCTTCTCGGACCTTTTCCCCACTTGTCGTTGTGGGCTGCGAATTTATCCCACCGGCTCATTTCAAACTGGTCGAGTGCGCGGTCGGTCTCCAGCGTCGTAACGGCAGGACGGATCCGCTGGACACGATTCTGGAAATTCACCCACGTTCCATTCTTTTCGGTGTAAGTGGATGCTGCAAGGACAACATGGGCAAGAGCAGTCGTCTTTGAATGATTGGTTGCATGGATTGCAAAGAACTCAAGGTTCATCAACGCCTCTTCCACACCGGGCAGCAGGGCAATATCATCTTCGAGCATATACAACGCTTTGATTTTCCCTTCTTTAATACCTGTGATGATCCTTTCGAAATCCATTCCCCCTTCCCGAGGTGCAATTCCCGCCAGCTCCGCACCGGCAGCGTTGGGAGATTTGTCGGCACGGATGAGGACAGCATCATCGTTCCCCGATGTATGTCGTGCAAAATCGACATGGGGGGTGCCGATCACTTCTTTGGCAAACTTGGCGAACAGATAATTATCTTCGGTGGATGCGAACGCGGATCCAAGCAGGGCAATTTCAGATTTACGGAACGATTTTAATTCAGATGTGATTTTTGCAATTGCCTCATCCCACCCCACTCCGACAAGATTTCCATCCTTCCGTATCTTGGGAGACTTAATCCGGTCTTCGGCATTGACATTTTTCCATGTGTCCATTCTGCCGTGATCGCACATCCAGACGCTGTTCACATCGTCATTCTTCCGCGGGGTCAGCCGGAGAATTTCATTATTGCGGACGCCGATGTCGATGTTGCACCCGCGGGCGCATCCGGTGCAGACGCTCTCGGTGAATGACATTTCCCAGACCCGGGATTTAAATCGAAAATCCTTGTTCGTTAGCGCACCGACCGGGCAGATATCGACAACATTCATCGAGTACGGATTATCCAGTTCTTTTCCGGGAAACGTCGTCAATTCGACATGATCTCCCCGCTCAACAAACTGCAATTGGTGTTCACCGGCAATCTCATCGCAAAAACGAATGCAGCGTGAACACATGATGCACCGTTCGGCATCGAGCATCACGCGCGGTCCGACCTCTACCCGTTTCGGTTTGTGAACTTTGTCCTCGACAAACCGGCTGAACCCCGTCGAATACTTGTAGGAATAATCCTGCAGTTTACATTCACCCGCTTCATCGCAGATCGGGCAGTCCAGCGGATGATTGATCAGAATAAATTCCATGACCGCTTCACGTGCATTGATGACCCGTTCGTTCTGCGAATGAACGACCATCCCGTCGGCGACCTGCGTCATGCAGGCAATTGCCAGTTTCGGCATCTTTTCGACTTCGACCAGGCACATGCGGCAATTTCCCGCGGGAGAAAGCTTTTCGTGCCAGCAAAAATGCGGAATGATTACGCCGTTTTCTTTTGCTGCTTCGATGATCGTTTTTTTACTGTCTACTTCGTACTGAATTCCGTCAAGAGAAATTTTTACGTTGGGCATGAGACTCTACATTTCGTTTATAGGTATGCTGCACCATTCTTCGTTTTGAATAAACGCTCTGCAGTAATGTATTAAAAAAAGTCTAAGATTAAAAGAGGAAATTGACCGTCCACCAAAAAACGGAAATAAAAAAGCCATCACTGCTGATGGCTTTTTTCTCCGTGACGGAATTTCATTCAACGGATGATAGTTTCAACCGGTGTATGTTTCATATGGAATGCATCGGCAACACCTTTGTACGTTACCAGGCCGTCCACCATATTCAAACCGTGTTTGATTTCCGGATTGAGCTGGACTGCCCGTTCCCACCCTTTGTTTGCGATTTCGACCGCGTACGGCAATGTCGCATTCGTCAATGCAATCGTGGAAGTGAACGGAACCGCTCCGGGCATATTCGCCACACAATAGTGAATGACGTTGTCCACGACGAAGGTCGGATTCTCGTGTGTCGTCGGCTTGCACGTTTCAATGCATCCCCCCTGATCGACAGCAACGTCAACGATCACCGAACCGGGTTTCATGGTCTTCAGCATTTCGCGTTTGATCAGCTTCGGCGCCTTTGCTCCGGGGATCAGGACCGCTCCGATCACAAGGTCCGCCGACTGGATATTTTTTCTGATGTTGTAAGGATTACTGACCATGGTCGTGACATTTTTCGGCATGATATCGTCGAGCTGGCGCAGACGGTACAGGTTGCTGTCCATGATCGTTACTTTGGCCCCAAATCCGGCGGCGATCTTTGCAGCATTCGTTCCGACGATACCGCCTCCGATAACGACCACATGAGCCGGCTCGACACCGGGAACGCCTCCCAGTAAAATTCCCCGTCCGCCCATCGTCCGTTCCAGATATTTCGCCCCTTCCTGCGGAGCCATTCTTCCCGCTACTTCGCTCATCGGAATGAGCAGCGGAAGAGATCCATCGGTCTTCTGGACGGTCTCGTAGGCGATACAGACAGCCTGTGCTTTCATCATCGCAACAGTCAATTCCTTGCTCGCGGCAAAATGGAAATACGTGAAAAGAATTTGATCCCGCCGGATAAGATTATATTCCTGTTTGATCGGTTCTTTCACTTTGATGATCATGTCCGCTTTGTGGTACACTTCTTTCGCATTCTTTGCAATCTTGGCGCCGGCTTCAAGGTATGCGGCATCGTCAAATCCGCTGCCGATTCCCGCTTTCGTTTCCACGATAACGGTATGCCCGTACTGCCGTAATGTTTCCACACCGACAGGGACCAGACCGACTCTGTTTTCGTTTGTTTTGATTTCTTTTGGAACTCCGATAATCATAGTATCATCTCGCTTTTTAGATTTTTAATTGTTGGAAAATTCTTTACCGTTTGGAGAAAGAATTACTGTTGTAAAATGAGAGAGTGTAAATAACCGTCGTGCAACCTTTTGGATATCTTCCGATGTTACTGCATCAATGCTTGTGATGATGGAATCCAGGGGGGTATATTCTTTGAAATACAATTCTCCGCTCCCCAGCCGCATCATCCTGTTCGAGGTACTCTCCAGTGAAAGCATCATGTTCCCTTTGAGCTGCGCCTTCACCCGGTGCAGTTCGTTTTTCGATATTTCTTTTGAGGTAAGTTTTTCAAGTTCCGCGTACGAAAGATCGAGCGCTTTTGTCACCGAGTTCTTGTCCGTTCCGATGTACACGCCGAATGCTCCGGTATCTTTCATCAACGACATAAAGGAGTACACGCTGTATGCCAGTCCGTGTTTTTCGCGGATCTGCTGGAACAATCTCGAACTCATCCCGTCGCCCAGAAGAGTGTTCATCAGCATGGCGGGATATCGCAGGGCGTCGTGAACGCTGAATGCGATCGTTCCAGTACAGACATGCGCCTGCTGAATCGGTTTGGGAAACTCCTGAAAATATTTTTTCTTCTTCGGAGCGGACAGTTCTTTGGACGCACGGTGGCGGGTCTTGTTCCCCGTAAAATATTTTTCAACGAGTCTCATCAGGTCGGCATGCCTGATATTTCCCGCCGCCGAAACGATGATATTGCCGGTGTGATAAAAATTCCCGACATAGGAGAGCAGCTCGTCTTTGGTGAACGATGAAACTGTCTGCTCCGTACCGATGATCTGCATTCCGAGCGGATGGTTTCCGAAGAGGTATTTTTCGAAATACTCGTGCACCTGGTCATCGGGATCGTCTTCCGACTGCTTAATTTCTTCGAGCACCACCGTTTTTTCTTTTGCGATTTCCTTTTCCGGAAACGTCGAGTTCTGGACCATATCGCTCAACACATCGACCGCGCGTTCAACAAATTCATCCAGGACGCGGACATAGTAGCACGTATGTTCTTTCGTCGTAAAGGCATTCATAAATCCGCCGATAGACTCAATGCTGTTGGCGATCTGTTTGTATGACCGCTGTTTGGTCCCTTTGAACATCATATGTTCAATGAAATGAGAGATGCCGTTGGTGGATGATGATTCATTCCGGGAGCCAGTATCGATCCAAATACCTAGTGAAACGGACTTTACGGTGGGGATTTCTTCACTAATAACACGTATACCATTAGCAGCGATGCTTTTTTGATACGATGAATGTACTGAGGAATCGGATGTAAATAATTTATTTCGGTATGTCATTCTCTGCTAGTCATTTTGAAGAAATTATGCAGAAAGAAGATAGATGATTTTTCGTAAAGTAAAAAGAAAAATATCTCTTCCAAATGCTTATTTTTGCCTTAAAAAATGAATTTATTTTAATAAAGCTTCAATTTTTACGGCAACCATATCGATCGCCACGATATTTTCACTCCCCTGCGGAATGATGATATCGGCGTACCGCTTGCTCGGTTCCACAAATTCGAGATGCATCGGTTTGACCGTTGCGATGTACTGTTCCATGACCGAATCGATGGACCGGCCCCGTTCAATAATATCCCGTTTTATCCTCCTGAGGAGCCGTTCATCGGCATCCGTATCGATGAATATCTTAATATCCATCAGATCTCGCAGTTCTTTGGAAGCAAAGATGAGAATTCCCTCAATGATAATGATCTCCTTCGGTTCCACATACCGGACTTCCTTCATCCGGGAGTCGGTGGCAAAATTATAGAGCGGCTGGTTGACCGGTTTGCCGTTTTTCAGGTCGCTGATATGCTGGACAAGCAGCGACGTTTCGAGAGAATCGGGATGATCAAAATTGATCCGGGCGTTCTTTCCATTTTGATACGCTGAGATATCACGGTAGTACGAGTCATGCTGAATGACGACGACACGATCGTGGGCATGAAGCCGTTCCAGAATTTTATTTGTCACCGACGTTTTTCCGGAACCGGTTCCTCCCGCTATTCCGATGACCAATTGTCGCATAGGGTATCCTTATATTTTGATGAATCAAATATAGAGTGAGAACAATGCAGAAGCAAGAATTGAATGCGATAGATTGTTTGCGTATTTTAAGCCACTATGGTTGACATGCTGGTATCCGGAATTTTACTTCTTTCCGCCCTTTCGTATCTCCTTCTTCATGTATTTTTATGGAGAGGATTGAAAAGGGAACCTCCTTCCGTTTCGGATCCGCAGCACTCTTTTTCAATTGTCATTGCGGCACGGAATGAAGAATCACATCTTTTGCGCTGCATCGAATCGGCGGCACGGCAGCGCTACCCCGCCGACCGCTTTGAAGTGATCGTCGTCGACGACCGGTCGACGGACCGTACCGCGGAAATCATTGCCGGCGCATCGAAACAATTTCCCAACATCCGTTCCGTTGCAATCCTTCGAAACGAGACGGACATGCCGAATAAAAAGAATGCCCTCCGCGAAGGGATCAACATTTCGCGTTATGAAATTCTTGCATTCACCGATGCCGACTGCACAGTCCCGCACAATTGGCTTGAACAACTTTCCTCTCACTTTACGGATTCGACAGGAGTCGTTGCCGGATATTCTCCGTACGACGTAACGGGCCTCCCTTGGATCGGGAAAAAATATCTGCATGTCGAAGAATTGCTCAATTCAGTCTATGCTGCGGGTGCCGCCGCCATCGGCCGTGCATACATGTGCACCGGAAGAAATCTGGCGTACCGGAAAAATGTCTATGATGAGGTCGGCGGTTTTGAAAAGATCAAACACTCCGTCAGCGGAGACGATGATCTTTTTCTTCAACTTGTCAGGACTGAAACGTCATGGGGGATCCGGTATATGTTTCCGCCCGGCAGTCATGTACGGACGGTGCCTCCGTTTTCATTGAATGCATTTATCAATCAGCGGACTCGGCATATCTCGGCAAGCAAATTCTATACGTTCGATACGAAAGCTGCACTGGCGGTCATCCACCTGTTTCCGTTCATCATTCTGGCTTCATATTTCTGGCTGCCGCTGACAGCAGTGATCATTGCAATGATAAAAATAAATATCGACGGCATGGTCCTCGCAAAAGGGGCAGACAAATTCGGCGAGACCATTTCCATTCCCGAATTCATCGCCGGAGAGTTGCTTCTTCCCCTCTACTCGCTCATTGTCGGACCGATCGGATTTCTGAAAAACTTTTCATGGAAAGGTGAAACGCCATCGTGAAGAAATTAATTTCACATCCGGTCATCATTTTTATCTTCAAGCTCATCGTTTCTGTCTCCCTGATCCTCGGATTGGTATTCTATATCGATTTCCGCTCCCTGCTGCTCTCATTCGAACAGGCGAATATTCCTTTCCTTCTTCTCGGTTTCCTGCTCGTGGGAGCGAACACCGGAATTCATTTTTTACGGTGGAAATACGTCCTGCGGATCGTCGAGCCGTCGATCTCCAATGCCGATGCGTTCAATTCCCTGTTGATCGGGTTTGCCGCCGGATTTTTTACTCCCGGTCAGATCGGCGAAATCGCCGGACGCATCGCCGCTCATCCGACGCTTCGAAAATCGCACATTGTCGGCATCACGATCATCGACAAATTGTACCTGCTTGCCTTGACGCTGATCACAGGGGTGTCATCAATCGTTCTCTTTGTCTATCTCTTCATGGATGCATACTGGCACCCTGCGTACGGCATCATGACTATCATTCTCATACCGCTGATTTTATTTTTATTTCTTTATCCAGAATTCTCCAAAGCGATCTTTACGGTGATCCCGGAAAAATTCCGCCGGAATAAACTGTTCCCCGTTATTGAAATCTTTGAAACGTCTTTTCACAACAGGCACGGAAGGATGCTCTTCCTCTTTTCAACTCTTCTTTATACGGTGATCTTTGTGCAGTTTTATGTCTTTGCCAAGGCGTTCCATTCCGTCGATTTTTTCGATTCGGTGATCTGTTCATCATCGGTTCATTTTATTAAAGCAGTGATACTCCCCATTTCGATCGGCGATCTCGGCGTTCGGGAAAGCGCATCGGTTTTCTTTTTCTCTAAAATCGGATTTCCGGCCGCTGCGGCGTTCAATGCGTCGATCTGCATGTTCTTTGCCAATCTCGTGATACCCAGCGTCAGCGGATCGCTGTTGGTGCTCAAACTGAAAATCAAGCAATGAATGAATTTTTTGCCATACTGTCGGTACTGCTTGTTCCGCTTCTTCTGGTGTATGCCGGATATCTCCTGTTCTATTTCCGCGGATTCTCGCTGCTGACAGGTGGAAGAAACGTCAGCACGCCGAGCGTTACCGTTATTATCCCGGCACGAAATGAAGAAAAAAACATTCGCCGGTGTCTGGAATCACTGGTGCGGCAGGATTATCCGAAAGAACTTTTCGAGATCATCGTTGTTGATGACGGCTCTTCTGACGGGACGGCGGGGATCGTCGAAGAGTTTTCCGGATCGCATTCTCACAGGATCACCTGTCTTCCGCTGAAAACTCGCAGCACTCGGATCTCTCCAAAGATCAATGCACTTTCCGCCGGGATCGAAATATCGACCGGCGACATTCTTGCTACCACAGATGCCGATTGTACGGTATCGGAGAACTGGATCTCGTCGCTTGCCGCCCATTTTGAAGAAACGGTCGGCGTCGTTACCGGGACCACCGTCTATGCAAAATCGGAAAGCCTATCGCGTTTGTTCCTCGGAATCCAATTCCTCGACTTCATTTCGTACACCGCCGTGGGAGCCGGGTCGATCGGCCAGGATACCGTGAGCACCTGTAACGGAAGCAATATGGCGTTCAGGAGAAAGGCATTCAATGACATCGGAGGATTCGATTCTTTTTCCCATTTGAACACCGGCGATGATTCGCTCCTCGGGCAAAAAATAACGGCGTCAAAAAAATGGAAAGCAAAATTTATTGTCGATCCATTTTCTTCCGTCACGACACAGCCGGCGGCGTCCTGGAAAGAATTCTTCTCGCAACGCATGCGGTGGGCGGGGCAGACGACGGAATATCCGGCAGGGACATTGATCTTCATGATCAACACATTTCTGCTGTACATACTGCTGTTCATTTCAATTCCGGCTTCCATCGTGACCGGCACTATCGTGCCGATCGGAGTGTGGATTGTAAAATCGGCGGCAGATTACAGCATTATGCGGAAATTCTGCCGTTTGACAAAAACCGAAGAAGCCCTCCGTTATTTTTTGCCGACTGCCCTCATTCATATCCCTGTCATCTTGTATTCTGTTTTCGGCGGATTTTTCGGCCGGTTTACCTGGAAAGACAGAACTATCGGAAGAACAGCAGAATGATCACGCACACCGGGGTCCTTCATTCATTCCTATTCCCATCGCTCGTCTGGCGAATGCCGGGGAAAAAAGTGTATTTGACATTTGACGACGGACCGCATCCGGAAGCGACACCGGCCGTGTTGGATGTGCTCCGGCAGCATTCCATTCCGGCAACATTTTTTATTTCAGGAGAAAATATTGCGGGAAATGAACCGCTCATCCGCCGAATTGCCGCAGAGGGACATTCACTCGGGATCCATGCCTATCATCATACCCGCTCTCTTGCATTTTCAGCATCGAGAACAGAAGAAGAAATTATCAAAACCAGAGAACTGCTTTCGGTATGTACCGATCGGCGGATACGATTATTCCGTCCTCCATATGGATTCTTCACTTCCCGAACGATACGGGCTGCCCGTACTCTGGATTGTCCCATCATCATGTGGAGCTGTTTGACCGGCGACTTCCGGAATTGGAGCACAGAAAAGATCGTCGGCACAGCTCTTCACAGATTGAATCACGGATCCATTTTGGTGTTCCATGATAACCATCTGACAAAAATGAAGATCGGGACGATCCTTCAGAAGACCATCGAGGGAATAACAAAACAGGGCTTTGAGTTCGGGGCAATCCGATGACAGAACGAA
>Ga0172379_10000499_pt1 | contig 97357 bp, 116 predicted proteins | sample GrowelOW334metaG_FD_119756 | JGI IMG/M metagenome (GOLD analysis project Ga0172379, IMG submission 119756) | Groundwater microbial communities from an aquifer near a municipal landfill in Southern Ontario, Canada - Groundwater well OW334 metaG | ecosystem: Environmental > Aquatic > Deep...
ATTGCTCGTCGTAATCGCAATCATCGGTATTCTTTCAGCAATCGGTCTCGTCTCGCTCAATGGAGCGCGAGAAAAGGCACGCGACGCACAGCGTAAGAGCGACCTTGGTCAGATGAATACGGCGTTGGTCCTCTACTACGATGATCATTCTAGCCAGTATCCTGCGCAGACAGCGACTGATGCTGTTACTGATGCAGACTGCATTGATTCTACTGGCGCGGTGACGTATCCGCAGGCAAAGGATGCAGTATCACCACTTGTGAACCAGACTGGCGGCGCACTGAATCTGTGGCTTAGTACTGGCGGAATAGTTCCAACATATTTGAGTCGTGAACTAGTCCCACCAACAGGCGAAGACTGGAGCGACATCTACTGCTATGACACGAATGAGGCACATGCCACCAGCCCGTACAGTTCATATGTCATTTATGCTGGACTTGAAGCAGGCACCGGACTCAACGCCTTTACGCTGAATAGCGCTGGTGATAGTGACGAAGATGCCACGTTGCCAGTTGCGTGCACAGCTCAGGACACGTGCCTTATTGATTAACGCATAGGCGCGCGATACGCAAGACCCTGCTTCACTAGCGGGGTCTTTGGGTTATGCGAATATATGGCGGTTTATGATATACTAGCAGTATGTCCATACTAGGATTCCTTGCAGTTATCACGCCGATTTTCTTTTCGCTGTATTGGCTTTTGCTTTTTTTCCGCATGGTACGTGTCGGAAGCAAAACACAGAGCGTGTATCTTTTGAGCGGAGTTGTACTGTATGGACTTTCCATCATTGTGGTGTTTGCGGCACGGGCAGGTATTATTCAGGAAAACGCCTCTCGCGGCCAGCTGGGGACATATTTGCTCGAGACGTCATTTTATTCAGACAGCCTTGTGCGCCTTGTGCCGCAGTATCTTGCCGCAGTCATAGGTGCGGCGGTTCTTTGGTTGTTCCTTTTGGGGCTGCGCAAAATCTCCCGTCGCAACTTTTATGACTCACAAGAGGCCGGCATGATTGCCGTGGGCGCGCTGATGGCAGGTTGGCCGGGGGTCTTTGTGTTCCTTGCGCTCCTCTTTTTTCTTGTGTTGCTTGCGGGGGTTATGCATGTGCTGTTGAAGCAAAGCCAAACAAGCGACCGGTTTGTTATTGGACCCATGATACCCGTTGCTGCCATTGCGGTCATCTGGCTGGGCACGCTTTTGCTTCATGTTACAGGCCTTGATGTCATTCGTTTTTAAAACACATTTTATGAACCACACACACTATTCATCCGAGCGCGGCTTTACACTGACAGAGCTCATCATCAGCGTGGGTGTTTTGCTGGTGCTGGTTCTTTATGGTGCGCTCCTCTTCCGCGGCGAGCAGGCAAAGGCACGCGATGCCGAACGCATTGCAGACATGCGCACGGCACAGGCAGCGTTTGCCGTGCTTTACAACGAGACGAATAGTTATCAAGATGCGGCAGTCGGTTGCAACACCATTGCGGACCCGCTTTCTTCCTGTGCTCTGGCATCGTATCTCCCCGGACTCACCGCGCTGGAAGATCCAGGGCGCTTTACGTACCGTGTTATTGAGCTCCCGGATTCCACGGGGTACCGCATTGAATTTGTCCTGGAGCGCGGCTATGACGGCCTCCCAGCGGGTATTCATTATCTCACGCCAATCGGATTGCAATAACCTGTGTTTATCGCACTCATTTTTCTTTTTGGCCTCTTTTTCGGCAGCTTTCTCAACGTTGTCATTAATCGCCTGCACACAGGCGAGCAGTTTTTGAAGGGACGTTCCCATTGCCCGCATTGCCGGCATGACCTCTCTTCCGCGGATCTCATACCCGTCATAAGCTATCTCACCTTGCGTGGCCAGTGTCGGTATTGTCATAAGCACATCTCGCCGCAGTATCCGCTCGTGGAGTTTGCAACGGGGATTGCGCTTGCCATTGCTGCCGCAGCGCTTGGATGGGGAGTTCCTTTTCTTTTTGCAGCACTTGCCACACTTTTCCTCGTTGTCCTTTTTGTTTTTGATCTGAAGCATCATTTGATCCTTGATGTGGTGAGCTATCCCTTTGCGGTACTTGCGCTCATTGCGGGTTTTCTTTTTGGCCACACGTATCTGGACATTCTGATCGGCGGCGTGATCGGCGGAGGATTCTTTCTTGCGCAGATTCTTTTTTCGCGCGGGCGTTGGGTCGGCGGCGGCGATGCAAAGCTCGGCATTGGCATGGGTTTTTTGCTTGGTTGGGATGGCGTGCTCCTTGCGCTTTTTTTGGCTTATATCTCCGGCGCGATCATCGGAAGCATTCTTCTTCTTTCCCGCAAAGCTACGCCACGTTCTGCAATTCCCTTTGGTACGTTTTTGACACTTGCAACATATATTGCGATGCTCTGGGCAGATCCCATTCTTCTTTTTTATGACCACCTTGTTTAGGCAATCCTGCATCATTTTGACAGAATACTACGCAGAGTAAATCAACGAACACTTCCCTTGCAATGAGCCAACAACCCACAACCCACAACCCACAAACAGGCTTTACGCTCATTGAGCTCACTATTTCCATCGCCATTTTTGGTATTCTTGCGGTAACCGTACTCACAGGGTTTCGCAATGCGGATAGAATTGAGGCATTTCGTCATGATGCAAGTCTTCTTGCGTCAGATCTGCGTGCAGTACAGAATCGCGCCCTTGCTGGCGCTTTGGACAACAGCGGTGAATTCCCACGAGGCGGGTATGGTCTTCGTATTGAAGAATGTAACACCCCTCCCTGTACGTATCTTTTTTGGCGAGAAAAAGATGATCCCCCAGATCAACGCATACTTGATCTAACCGGGACAGAGGTGCAAGGCACGACAATGATGTCCAAGTATACAAAGGTTCTTTCGGTGGTCGTGCAGGATCCGGGTGGCTTGAATCAATCGCAAGCAACGCAAGCGCAAATGTCTTTTAAGCCACCGCGCCCTACGCCATTTGTGTGGTGGGCTGCTCCTCCAGGAGAGCCGCAACCGATTCCCGCAACAAACGGGATCGAAGGTAAACAGGTGATGATCACCCTTTCTTTTACTGATGACCCTACTATTCAGCGCGTGATAGAGGTAAAGGGTATTTCAGGACAAATAAGCGTCTATGCTCCATAAGCAGCAAAAAGGACAAACCATGATTGAGGCCGTCGTTGCCGTAGGCATATTACTTGCGGGAGTGACCGCGTTGATCACGCTTTCTATTGCCACGCTCAAGGCAGATCAAATAAGCAGCAGAAAAATTGTTGCTATTAATCTTGCCCGTGAAGCGCTTGAAGTTGCACGCAATGTGCGTGATTCGAATTGGCTTGCAGGGAGGCATGATGATTGTTCTGGGACGCTGGCAGATGATACGGATAATTGGTTTTATGGTTTAGAGGGCCAGCCCTTCGGTTCTTGCGGTGTCGTACCCACTGAGTATTTTCCGCAACTGGAGACGGTTTCTGGCGTTTTAACCTTTGAGCGTGTTGCAGACCCGCTTGATAAGGATGTGTATTTGACGAGTGCAGGGTTATACAATCAGGATCTCTTGACACCCGTTGGTACAAAAACCATATACCGACGCTGGGTCACCGTCGCGCCGCAAACCATAAGTTCGCCGAAGATTAATTACGTCGATCTTACTGCTCATGTGGAGTACACATTAGATAATAGAATCCACTCGGTTGAGCTCGCGACCAGACTTTATAACTGGAAGCCATGATACGCATACCAAAAAAAGGCGAGAAAGGTTTTACGTTACTTGAGCTTCTTATTGTAACGGCTATTTTTGCCCTGACGGTCGTGTTGGCAGTGGATATTTTTATTGTGCTTACCAAGCTTCAACGGAAAACGTTCACCTCGCAGCGGTTGCAGGGTGATGCGCGGTTTGTGATGGAATTGATCGCCAAGGATGTGCGTTTGGGGCAGATTGATTATGAATTTTATGACCAACTCAGCAGCCTTTATGGGATCACCATTGACCTCACAACGTCAACAAATCTCCTTGCACTACGCGACGCGCAAGGAGAATCTATCGTGTATCGACGGGCTGACCTGCAAGGGGATACTCTCTGGGATGAGCCATTAGGCAATGAGTGGAATGATCCGTCTGGCCCCGCCCTTGAAGTGTGTATTGGAGATTGCATTAGCAATACAAATTCCGTTTGGGAATCAATTACTCCAGAGGGTATTAAAGTTGTGAGTACGCATTTTTTCATAACCCCATCAGTGACGCCATTTGTGCCTGTTGCCGGCGTCTTTGCGAATGATGAGCAGCCGAAGGTTCTTATTCAGATTGGCACGCAGGGAGAGGGCTTCACCACCGAAGAACAAGGATTCATTTTCTTACAAACAACAGCCTCAACGCGTATTTATGAAAGGTAAGAAAGACGAACAAGGCGTTGTCCTGATTCTTTCGTTGCTTTTACTCGCCGTCGTGACGGCCGTGGGTATTGGTGTTTCGTTGTTGGTGATTAATGAAGTGCGAAGCACGATTCGCATTGATGAGTCAGTGGTTGCAACGTATGCGGCCGAAGCAAAAATCGAAGAGGCGCTTGCGGCACTCTCCACATATCGTCAGATTCCCGGCGCAACATTGGAAGCAGCGCTCGATGGGGCAGGGCCCCCACTCAATATCAGTGGCGTCAAGACCCTTGGAGGTATTGTGCCCGTCGGCTCAGCGAATGCGATTGTCGATCTTACTCATTCCAGTTCAGGAGAGGCTTTTACGCTGACCACATTAGGGGAGAATCAGAGCGTTCAGTTCAATGTCCAGACTCCTGCTTGTTTCACCGATTATAACGACGAGACGTGCGTGAAGTATATCAAGTTTTCCGGTGAGCGCCTTGACTCAAGCGGCGTTGAGCCATGGATCGAAGTGACCGAGAGCGCTTTTTCCGTCGTCAGAACGCAAGAAACATCCGTGGTGAAGGAGCTTGTCTCGGAGTCTCAATTTGATGATCCTGCAAATCCCTATTTCTATTCGTTCAAGGGTCTCTCGCCCTTAACCCTTCCCGCAGAAGTGCAGAGCGTCCGTCTTACATCCCTCTTTAATGGCGTGAAGAATTTGGAGATACGGGCTTTTACCGATGACACGGCAACGTGTACGGGCATTTGTCCGTCAGATCTGCTCGGGTACATTGTGATAAAGGCAGATTCCAGTTTTTCAAAATCAAAAATCAGCATCACGGCAGCGGTGCCATGGCAGCTGCCTTCGAGCGGGTTGTTCGATTATGCACTTTTTTCCGAAGAAACAGTACGGCAGGATTAGAGGCGTATAGGAACGAGTTCCTGCGTGATGGAGTCTGCCGTGATGCGCACAATAAGAAAATGATAGAAGGCCGCTGCCTCGCCCCCGAGGATGCTTTGTGGTAGCGCGCCGCCTCCGCCGCTCACCGTGACGGGGATATCATCAAGCGTATAGGGAAAGTAGGTATGCACGTGGCCATTGAATATGCGCGCTATGTTGTACTGCTTGAGAATGTTACGAAAAGCATCATTTGATGCACGTGATGCCGTTGTTTCATCATCACCAAAAAGTTCCTCAATGGGGAGCGCGACCGGTCGATGATAAAAGAGTACCTTATGTTTTGCCGTACTCTGCGCTATTTCTTTTTCCAACCACGTGAGTTCGTCATCCGGAAACCCTACCTTCCTTTCTGCATTATCCAGGAAGAAAAATTGCGTATTCTCCTTCGTTATCGTATACCAACGATCAAAACCAAAGGTTTCTCCCCATTGCGCGTACGCCGGATCCCCAACGATGTCGTTGTTTCCCGGGATCGCATAGAGTGGCGCGTTGAATCTGTGAAAGGCTTGTTGCACCTGGGAAAAAATCTCTGGTTCTGAACGCGGAGTTGCGTCGCCAAGCTGCACAACAAAATCCACGCCACGTGTATTTGCAGCATCAATGATTTTCTCCAGCACTGGCCCCGTTCCTTCATTATCCCCAAACACCAAAAAAGTGATAAGCTCGTCCTTTTTTGTGTTTTTTATGTTTGCAGCACTTTCTTTTTGTTCATGAAATGCAGAAAGTCCCACAGCAAACGCGGTGCCAAGAAGAATGAGGAGGAGTGCTATCAGTAAGACGCTTTTTCCGTGCATAGTGGTATGGTACCATGAGGTTAGTGGGTTAGAGTAGTTAAGAAAGTTAGCACAGATTATCTAACCCCTCTAACCCCCCATTGTGAACAAATCTCAGGCACAAGAACGCATTACAAAACTTCGCAAGGAAATCGAGCATCATCGATATCTTTACCATGTTTTGGATACACAGGAGATTTCTGATGCAGCATTGGATTCACTTAAAAAAGAATTGGCAGATTTAGAGAAGCAGTTTCCGTCGTTGATAACGCCTGATTCTCCAACGCAGCGCGTTTCTGGTATGCCACTCGAGAAGTTTGAGAAGGTGGAGCATCGGCTCAGGATGTATTCATTGAATGATGTCTTTTCGCATGAAGAAGTGGAGGAATGGGAAGAGCGATTGAAAAAACTTCTTCACCTTCAAAAAGCGCCGGAATATTTTGCGGAGTTGAAAATGGATGGTTTGGCCATCAGCCTCACCTACGAGGAAGGAGAACTGGTTTTGGCTGCAACGCGCGGTGACGGACGCGTGGGAGAAAACGTTACCCTCAATGCGCGGACGCTGGAATCAGTGCCTTTGCGGTTGCGGCTGGATGGTGTAAAGGATTCTGTATTGCGCAAGAAGATCACTCAGCGTGTTGAAGTGCGCGGCGAGGTTGTGATCCATAAAGATACCTTTGAAAAGCTCAATAAAAAACTGGAGCAGGAGGGGAAGGTCCCGTATGCCAACCCGCGCAATCTTGCTGCGGGCGCCGTGCGTCAGCTTGACCCAAAGATGACCGCTGCGCGTGAGCTGCACTTTTATGCATATGATATACCAATGGATCTTGGGCTCGTAACGCACGAAGCGGTGCATGATCTGGCGCGGACGCTTGGCTTCAAGACCGTGGAACATGAAAAAAAAGCACAAAGCCTGCCAGCGGTGTTTGCATTTTTGGAGCAGATAGAACGAACGCGCAAAAAGTTTCAATACAATTCAGACGGCGTAGTGGTTACGATCAATGACAGCGCTGCATTTAGGAAGCTCGGCTACGTTGGCAAGGCGCCGCGCGGTTCTATTGCATATAAGTTCCCAGCAGAGCAAGCAACCACCGTGGTTGAAGACATTCAACTGCAAGTTGGCAGAACTGGCGCGCTCACGCCTGTTGCGCATCTTACGCCTGTTCGCGTTGCTGGCACCACTGTTTCTCGCGCTACGTTGCATAACGCAGATGAGATCGAGCGTCTTGATGTGCGTGTGAGGGATACGGTCATCATTCAGAAGGCAGGGGATATTATTCCGGACATTCTGCGCGTGCTCAAGAATCTGCGTCCAAGGGCAAGCAAGGCATTCACCTTCCCAAAAACGTTCATGGGCAGCCCAGTAGAACGGAAGGAGGGAGAGGTCGCCCATTATGTGACGGACAAAAATCTTCCCGCACGCCAGCGTGAAGCGTTGCGTCATTTTATCAGCAAGAAGGCGTTTGATATGGATAAGCTTGGCGGGAAGACCATCGATCTTCTTTTGGAACAGGATCTCATTAAAGACGCGGCAGACCTTTTTACTCTTAAGACCGAGCAACTCCTTGAGCTCCCGGGGTTTAAAGAGAAGAAAGCAGAAAATATCATCGGTGGTATTCAGGAAAAGAAGAAGGTGCCATTTGCCCGTTTTCTCTATGCGTTGGGGATTCGGCATGTTGGCGAAGAAACAGCGCAGGCTTTGGCGCACGCTTTTGGTTCGCTTGAAAGACTCAGACAAGCGAGCGAACAGCAGCTGGCATCTCAGCATGATATTGGTGATGTTGTTGCCCATTCCATTGTGGACTATTTTGCGGAGAAGGACAGCCAATCGCTGCTTGATAAATTTCAGCGCGTTGGTCTCACGCTTGAACAGCCAAAGCGGGCGCGGAGCACCGCGCTTACCGGCAAAACAGTGGTGGTGACCGGTACGCTTGAAAAATTCACTCGCGATGGCGCGCATGATGCAATTCGTGATGCGGGCGGTGCGGTAAGCTCTGCCGTGAGCGCAAAGACGGATTATGTAGTAGCTGGAGCACATGCAGGATCCAAAGCCGCAAAGGCAAAAAAACTCGGGGTTACTACCATCTCCGAGCCCCAGTTTATAAAGCTTTTGGGGTAACTTGCGTACGCGCGCCTGCATGCTAGGATGAACATCGTGGAACAAAAGAACGAACAAAAAAGCAAAGAGGAGATTATTGCGCAGCTTTCAAAGCTTTCTTTGCTTGAAATTTCAGAGACGCAGCATGATAGCTTGATGAACGATCTTGCTTCGATTTTAAAGTATGTTCAGAGGCTTCAGAAGATCGACACAGAAGGCGTTATACCGACCCATCACGGAACAATCGAGGAAATGGTGATTCGCCCAGACGCTATACAAAGATCTTCTCACGCAAAAGCACTCATCAGCAATGTGCCAGAGCAGAATGAAGGCCAGATAAAGGTGAAAGGAGTTTTTGGCAATGGAGCATGATATGACGCTCATAGAAATGAGGGATGGCCTTGCAAAGAAGGAGTTTTCTTCACGTGAACTCACGGATGCGCTCCTTGATGCCGTTGAAAAGAAAAATCCAGAACTTAATGCATTTCTTGCCATGAATCAAGATGCGCGCGCGGAAGCTGATGCAAGCGATGCGCGTCGCAGGGAAGGGAGCGAGCGCTCCGCGTTGGATGGTGTGCCGTATGCGGCAAAGGATATGTTTTTGACAACGGGCATTGTCACGACCGCAGGTTCAAAGATGCTCGAAGGGTATGTGCCAGCTGAGAACGCAACGGCAGTACAACGCTTGGAAGATGCAGGCGCAATACTCCTTGGCAAGAATAATTGCGATGAATTTGCCATGGGCGCATCCGGCGAGTATTCCGCGTATGGCGCAACAAAAAATCCACGGGACATAACACGAGTTCCCGGCGGCAGTTCCTCTGGATCAGCCGCGGCGGTTGCAGCGGGTCTTGCGCCGCTTTCACTTGGAACTGATACGAACGGATCTATTCGTCAGCCAGCCGCGTTTTGTGGCGTCGTGGGATTGAAGCCGACATACGGACGCATCTCTCGCTATGGTACCGTGTCACTGATGTCCTCGGCAGACCATATGGGAACGTTCACGCATACGCCAGAGGACGCCGCAGTCGCATTGCAGATTCTTGCGGGGCAGGATCCTCGCGATGCAACAACAAGCAGAGAGCAGGTTCCGGATTATGAAAAGGAGATCAAACAACTTGATCTTAAAAAAATCACCGTGGGCCTCCCTAAGGAGTATTTTGGCGAGGGTCTTGATCCGGCAATTGCAGAACAGGTTCGTTCTGCTGCAAAAAAATTAGAACAACTTGGTGCAAAAGTAGTGGAGCTTTCACTGCCACACACACTTGATGCGTTGCCAACGTATTATATTTTGAATCCAGCCGAGGCAAGTTCCAATTTGGCACGCTATGACGGTATTCGTTATTCTAAGGGACGCATCGCTTCAATACCAGAAGGCATGACATTGCGCGAGCGGTATGCGCATGTGCGTGGTGAAGGTTTTGGCAAGGAGCCCAAGCGCCGCATTATGATTGGCAATTATGTGCTTTCTGCTGAACATCAGGATGCAACCTTTCGGCATGCCAGCAAGGTTCGGACGCTCATTCATCAGGATTTTAATCACGCATTTGAGCAGGTTGATGTATTGTTTACGCCCGTCGCACCAAGCACCGCCTTTTTGCTGGGAGCAGTACAGGACCCCGTGCAGATGTATCTTGCGGATATCTTCACGTCTGCACCCGCACTCGCCGGCGTTCCTGCTGTCAGCGTGCCTGTTGGGGAGATTGACGGCCTCCCGGTTGGTTTGCAGATTGTGGGAAAATCCTTTGCAGAAGGGCAGCTTTTGGGCGTTGCGGCTCATGTGATGCATGAAACAAGGACTTGAAGTGCGCTAAAATTTTTGTTATACTAAAAAAGGTAAAGATTTGCTATGGCAGAATCAACAAAAGGAAAAGTACTTCTCGTTGAAGATGAAAAAATGCTCGCGGATATGTACGCGACAAAATTTTCGATGGAAGGCTACCAGATAGTGAATGCGTATGATGGGAAAGAGGGCTTGGAGGCGGCAAAACGCGAGAAGCCAAACATCATTCTTTTGGATATCATCATGCCAAAACTTGATGGCTTTGCAGTGCTGAAGGAGCTCAAGGCAGATGATGCAATAAAGAATATTCCCGTTGTTCTCCTCACGAACCTTGGACAGGAAAGCGACGTCAAAAAGGGCAAGGATCTTGGCGCCGACGACTACTTTGTGAAAGCAAATCACAGTCCACAGGAAATTGTGGAACTCGTTAAGAAGAAATTAGGAAAGTAAATTTATGGCAGACGATCTACGAAAAGAACGGACCGTTGTTTTAATAAAGCCGGATGGCGTTATGCGCGGTCTCTCGGGCGAAATTATAAACCGGTTTGAAAAAACAGGTTTAAAGATTATTGCCCTGAAAATGGTATGGATTGATAGAGAGATGGCTGGCAAGCACTATCCGGACTCTCGCACCGAGTTGCTTACAGGCATGGGTGAGAAAACACTGAAGACGTACGAGAAATATGGTAAGGATGCTAATGAAGAGCTTGGTACCATGGATCCAACAGAGATTGGAAGAATGGTGAACAAGTGGAATATGGAGTTTCTTTCTAGTGGTCCGGTGGTGGCAATGATTCTTGAAGGGCTTCATGCCATTGATAATGTCCGCATGATTGCAGGCAACACCTTACCAGCCTTTGCAGAGCCCGGAACCATTCGCGGGGATTATTCCATTGATTCTCCTGCACTTGCAAACGCAAACAAGCGAGCGGTTCGCAATATGATTCATGCATCAGGCAACCCAGAAGAAGCGCAGTATGAGATGGAACTCTGGTTTCAAGAGAAGGATATTCACAACTACAAGCGGGCAGACGAGGACGCGATGTTTGAAGGGCCGAAGTAGGCCGCTCTATTTTGTATCGTAGACCGGACGGACTTCTCCAGCGGAAGTCCGTCCTTTGCATCGCGGCTGCCATTGTCAACCGCTCCCCGGCAAGGCCGGGTCGGGTATGACAAGCCAAGCTGGCAGCCGCTCGCAAGTCTACTTACAAAATACAGCGGCCTACTTCTCTAGAGTGGGGGGGGAAGAGAAGAAGTTCAGAATCGTTCGCCAGTCTGATGGAAAAATATATGAAGTCCTACAGATGAAGGATGGTAGTGTTTGCAGGCTTACGCGAGGGTGCTATAGTACGCCTGTCTGAAAGATAACGGGCTGTGGTTCTGCGACAAGCGTGGGATAAACTCCGTCGGCCAGCGCGCACGAAGGCTCGTATGGCTCGCAGACTTGGATGCAGATAAACGTGCCTTGAAGGCCGAGTCGGGGTATGGCGCAGTTGGCTAGCGCGCTTGCATGGGGTGCAAGAGGTCGCCGGTTCAAGTCCGGCTACCCCGACTCGGCCCTTGAAGGGATCAAGCCCACCCAGCACCCGAGCTCATAGGGCGAGTGGTGCGGGATTCGGCCAGCCCGACCAATTCATACTTTGGGATTTTTGGTATTTCGGAGGGATATAAAATTAAAAACAGCCCGTCTTGACATTGTTTGTTAGTAGATGTAGTATTGTCGCCAATATTCTGCAAGACATCATTCTGTACACATGCATTCTCATCTTGTAACACTGAACCAGCGAGAAAAGGGCGTCTAATTTTCATCCTATTCGTTTCCCCGCGTTTTGCGGGTTTTCTTTTTTGTATCTATGTCGATTCACGAATTGCAAACGTTCGCAAAAAGGTATTTCATGACGGGTATCAATAAGGTTTCCTCTCTGCGCGTGCGTTCGGAGAAGAATACTACATTCGCGCTCAGCAGGTATTTCCCTGAAGGTACGGAGTATTTTTATGGGTATCCTACCGGAGAAGATTCGAATTTTTACAATGACGTACCGCCAATCATTGAGGAGCTCGTCTCTGCACGACCCCTTTCCGCTGCAGGAGAAGGGGTTCGTGTCATCCTTTTTGCCAATGCCGCACAGCATGAACAGATACAACTGCTGCGTGCGCTTGGCGTTCCGCTTGTCCCTGATCAGCAGATGATCCTGTTACCGGCGGACATCGATGCCACGTTGATCGGTGTTGAGCGCAATGAAGCCGTGAAAGCCGCATTACGCAAGCGCGTCACACCGGGCAAGCTCATCATGGCGCAACCATACCTTGATTCTGAGCTGGCAGATCTCTATCAGATCCCGCCCGCACTTTCTGTCTGGTTGAACGATAAGAAGAACATGCCGTCGTATATATCAGCGTATTATCTGCCAAAGCGTTACGCATCATTCATGAACGGTGAGGAATTTTTCCATACCACAGCGGATCTTCCGGTACCCTGCGTCATTAAGATCTCATCTTCCAGCTCAGGTGATGGCGTGCGGCTGTGTATGACGCCGGAGGATCTTGCAGCTGCCAAGAACGATATGCGCGGGACGCATGTGAGTATCATCGCCGAACAGTTCATCAGAGCGAAGAAAAATCTTGGTGTGCAGTTCGGGATACCGTATGACCGTTCCATGCCGGTGGAATTCGTGGGCGTGAATGAACAGATCACCACTCCCGCAGGGTCATTTCTTGGCGGTATCATACATCCACAGGCACAGTATCCGCGATTCGAACACTTGCTGCATCTCTTACGCGAACGCATTTTACCATATGCGCGGGACCTCGGTTGGTACGGACCCGGAGGCTTTGATGTGCTGTTGGGCGATGATGACCGATATTATTTTGTGGATGCGAATTTTCGTATGACGGGGATGACTACTTTTTTATATGCAGCTGCCAATAGCAACGATGCGCGTATACGCCTGGGGTTCAATGGAACGTTATCCTGCTCGGAAGCATCGCTGTATCAGAAACTCTTACCCCTTGCACATGTTGGCGGCCGCAGGCAGATATTCCAGACGATCTCTTTGATACGATCGGGCCATGACTGGCGTCTCAGTGGATTTGTGTTCGGCAAGGATTTTGCCGAACTTATCGCGAATGTGCAGGCGCTGCTCGATATCGGATTCATCTCTAAAGCACTTTCTGCGTGCGTCGCACAACAGCTGCGTACGGAGTAGGTACAGAACGTATACTTAAAGAAGTGCACCCCATGCAAGCACGCTAGCCAACTGCGCCACAGCCCGATGGCGCATACTATATACCACGACTCGTAATTCTGCAAAATGAAAAAGCCCAGATCCTCCTGTCTGGGCGTTTTTCGCATATGTTGTATGCGCTATGCTGACCGCGATGTCAGCGAATGATCATGTGGTCCCTGTCGGGTCCGGTGCCGATGCGGTCGATGCGATGACCGCCGTGGCGCTCGATGGCGCGGATGTACTCCTGTGCCCGGAGCGGGAGCTTTTCGAACTTCGTCTCACCAGTGATGTCCTCCTCCCACCCCGGCAGCTCGAGGTACTGCGGCTGAACACGCGCGTATTCCCAGGCGAGTTCCGGAATGCAGCCCTGCGGGAGCTGCTGTCCATCGAGCTCGTAGCCAATGCAGATTCGGAGCGTATTCAGTCCCGAGAGGCAGTCGAGCTTGCTGAGTACCAGCTCGTCCGGGTCGTTGACGTCGCAGAAGTAGACCTGCCACGTGCAATCGAACCAACCGGTTCGGCGCGGCCTGCCGCTTGTGGCACCGTACTCGTTCGCCGTGACGCGCAGATACTGCCCGATCTCCTGGTCCGTCGCATGTCCGCCGTTGATCTTGGCGAGCATGTCCGTACACCAGGCCTCGCGCTGCTCCTTTGGGATGCGCTCTTCCTGCTGCGTCACCGCGTAGTCGCCGAGTTCCGTCACGAACGGACCGTTGCCAACCCGGCTTGCCACGAGCTTGTTCACGCCGATGCGCGTGCCAATGGCAGTCACAGGAAGGCCGCTGCCCTGCGGGATTCCCGCAAAGGTGCACATGCCCTGGGTATTGAACCCCCAGGTGCCCCAGTACGGGTCCAGCATGAGCCCCTGCGCCCCTTCCCAGAGAATGGAGGCGCCGCGGTTCCATGCGTGGAGAAGCTCACCGCGTACATCCGTAACGTATGGCGCGAGCGCATCAGCAACCCCCAGCAGCTCATCAGCCATCTCTCGCGGACGTTTAACGAGCGGTGGATTCTCGAGGTGCTTGCCGAGCTCAGGATGTTCGAACACGGGGCGAAATGCCTCGTAGAAGTCCTTGAGCCATTGCAGCAACTCATCCGGGTGGTAGAGCATTCCCACCTTGGCGTTCAGGCGGAAGCCGATACTCCCGGCAATTCCGCACATCCCGCGCATGGTTGTGTATGCCATACGTACGCCCTTGGCCTGCTCCACCCAGAGTTCAAGCGACCTGTGCCACTCGAACGAGAGGAAGCAACCGGCATCCACACCGAGACTCTGGAGCTTCCCGCCCTTCTCCTGGAACTCCTTGATCTCAGCGAGGAGTTGAATGGGGTCAACCCGCACACCGCGCGCAAGCACGCAACGTGCGCCGGCGGCGGCACCGCTCGGTAGCAAGTGACCCACGAACTCGAAGTCGCCGACCTTGATGGTGTGACCCGCATTCGCGCCGCCTTCAAAGCGGGCGACGATGCTGCACTCTCTGCCGAGACGGTCGGTTTCCTTACCCTTGGATTCGTCGCCGGCAAAAACCCCGACGACCGCGTGGTTTACGCCTCGATGTGACATGTCCTTTACCTCTTCTTTCGGTTGTCGGAGAGCAAACGTGAACGGCTCGACCTTAGCTGTTTTTTGCGTGATTGTAAAGCGGAATATGGTATAGTTACTGTGTTATGCAACTCAAGCTCTACATCGCCGGAAAGGTTTCTCCAAACTCCCATTTTGGTACGCACGATTGGCGTGATGCATTTTGTGTTGAACTTGAGAAGAAGACGGGTTTGGAGATAAAAAATTTAGATCCCGCAAAATCACAATCGGATTTATTTTTGGATGAAAACAACAGCAAATTAATGGTTGGCCGGGATTCCTATATGATTCGCATGGCTGATGTTATTCTCGTCAATCTTACTGATGATATTAGTGTTGGGGGTTCGCATGATATGCTTATCGCGAAGTATTACAAGAAATACCTTATTGGCCTTGCTCCAAAAGAAGGAAAGTTCAATAAATCTGTAACCACCCTCGGAGAACGCGAATACAAGAACTGGATTCACCCTTTTGTTTTGGAAACGTGTGATGCGCTCGTTGAGGATATTGACCAACTTGCCGTTTGCTTGAAGGAGTTTATAGAAGTGCCACCAACAGAGATAAAGGATATTGATATCTTCGAGCAAGCCAGACAGTATTACGAGGAAAAATTTTATCCAGATGATACATTTCTCCATTCTTAAATAACACTATGGAACTTCAAGTCGGTGTAAAAATTCTTCTCAAAAACCCTGAAGGGAAGTTTCTGCTTACACGCCGCAATCCAAAAAAATACCCTGAGGTGGGACCAAAGTGGGATATTGTTGGCGGACGGATTGATCCCGGCACGCCGCTTCTTGATAATCTCCGCCGCGAGGTGAAAGAAGAAACCGGTATGGACTACACCGGCGATCCGACGCTTGTTGCGGCGCAGGATATTTTGCGCGTCCCCGGTCGGCATGTGGTTCGGCTCACGTATATCGGGGACATTGAAGGCGATCCCCAGCTTTCAGATGAAAGTCTGGAGTACAAATGGTTCACACGCGAGGAGCTGGTGCAGAATGAGGATCTGGATATCTACGTGAAAGAGTTGCTCGAAAAGGGGACTCTATAATTCTTACGACACATTGACACGCGCTACGACAGCGTATAGCATTTAAGTACTTTCGCAATTATTAAATGGTTCTATGTTGAAGGATACGCAGATTGCACGCCTTCGCAAAGCTCTTTCCAGGGATAAGGAAAAGCTTCCGGAATTTTTTGACGCGCTTGCCGACAAAAGCCGTTATCGCATCTTTCTTCTTCTTTTAGAAAACAAAGGATTGTGCGTGACGGATATTGCAAAGGTGCTTGGCATTTCTGTTCCCGCGGCGTCGCAGCAGTTCAAGATTCTGGAAAAAGCCAGCGTGGTGCAGCGAGAACGCATGGGACAGATGACATGTTATTGCGTTGACACCACAAATCCAACAGTAAAGTCCATCATCAAGCTCATCGGAGAAAAATAGGATATGGTTGCGCTCATTGTTCCTGCATTCATTGCCGGAATCTTCATGTTTTTGGCTCCGTGCACACTCCCGTTAGTGCCGGGGTATCTTGCATTCATCAGTGGTGCGTCTTTGACGGATCTTGAAAATCCTACGGTCGCCGGGCAGATGCGAAAAAAAGTATTCATGAACGGTTTGTTCTATGTTGCGGGCTTTAGTGTCGTTTTTATTCTGATGGGCAGTCTCTTTGGTCTTGGCGGCGCGGCACTGGTGAAGTATCGCTCGCTTTTCACGCAGATTGGCGGCGTGTTCGTCGTCATGTTCGGTTTGTATATGATGCACGCGTTCACGATTCCCTTTGTTGATCGTTTTTTGCAGCAAGATCATCGCGTGCGCTTCACCGCACTCAAGCCCGGTAATCCAACAAGTTCACTTATTTTTGGAGCCACATTCGCGTTTGGCTGGTCACCATGCGTTGGTCCGATTCTCGGCAGCGTTCTTCTTCTTGCATCATCCACTGCAACGGTTGGACAGGGAGCACTGCTGCTTGCTGTGTTTGCACTCGGCCTTGCCGTTCCCTTTTTGCTTCTTGCGTATGGCATTGGCTCAGCCATGCGCGTCATTCGTCGCGCTGCAAGGTTCCTCCGATTTTTTTCTTTTATTGGAGGCGTATTCCTCGTTATCCTTGGCGGATTAATGATCTTTGATCATTTTGGCCTTATGACCCGCTGGTTCTATCAACTTTTCTCCTTTCTTCATTATGAGAAGAGCTTGCTAGACTTTTTGTAATCTTGCATGATGTGCATATCTACCATTAAGAAAAAAGCATAGTGCGGCTCGCACGATATTTAAGCATTGCCGGTGTTGCAAGTAGGCGTAAGGCCGAAGAGTTGATCACCGCGGGAAAGGTGAAGGTGAACGGAAGCGTGCATCGTGATTTGGGTAAGCAAATAGATCCTGAAAGCGATGTGGTTGAATACGGCGGGAGAAAGCTCGCGGCAGAAACAAAAGTCTATTATAAGGTGCACAAACCCGTCGGGTATGAATGCACGGTCGGCGGGACATATGCAAAGAAGCGCGTTACCGATCTTGTTCCAGAGACGCCGCGCGTCGTTCCCGTTGGGCGACTCGACAAAGATTCCAGTGGTTTGATGATCCTCACGAATGATGGCGACCTCGCGTATGAACTCACCCATCCAAAGTTTGAGCACACAAAGTTGTATGAAGTGACCGTGCAGGAAAAGATGAGCCCGAGCAGCGCAAAAAAATTATGTTCCGGAGTACATCTTGAAGACGGAACGACTGTCCGTGCAGATGCAGCAACGCTGATCAATCCTCATATGCTTCACATCACGTTACACGAAGGGAAAAACCGTCAGATTCGTCGCATGCTTGCCGTCTTGCACCTTACGGTCACATCACTTGTTCGTATTCAGGAGGGGAGGATCACGCTTGATGATCTCCCGCCTGGCGGATATGCTCAGCTCACACGAAGTGATATTCTTTGATATACTACTTTTTGTATGATATTTGATCTTCTCTTCCAAAATACCCCGCTCTTCTTTGCAATCGTCTTTGCGTTTGTTGTATCCATCTCTGTGCATGAATTTGCGCATGCATTGACCGCAACGCAGCTTGGCGACCCTACGGCAAAGAATATGGGGCGGCTGACACTCAATCCTCTTTCGCATATCGATCCCATGGGCATGCTTTTGGTGTTGTTCATTGGTTTTGGCTGGGGGCGTCCCGTGCCATTCAACCCGCTCAACCTCCGCAATCAGCAGTGGGGTCCAGCATTCATTTCTCTTGCAGGACCAATCACAAACATTGCCATGATGCTGCTTGCTGGTATTGCACTCCGGATATTTGGCCCGTCGCTTGGCGCAGAGAATATGCTCGTGTATTTTCTTGTCTTTATGGTGCAACTGAACTTAATTCTTGCCATTTTCAACCTCATTCCTCTCCCGCCGCTTGATGGTTCCAAGGTGCTTTTTGGCTTTTTACCCAGCAGGTTTTCTCATATTCAAATGACCCTTGAGCGCACAGGTCCACTGGCGCTCTTCGGCCTCATTCTTGTTGATCGACTTTTACTTGGCGGCGTGATCTTCGGGGGCCTCTTTACCTGGGCTTTTGGCCTCATTGAGGGTCTTTTTCTCTAGGAAGTGCCCTAAGTTGACAGCAGAGAGACTGGGTGGTAGTATCCCATCCGGTTTCTCAAGAGCGTGGCGCTCACGTTTTTTAGTCGCTAAAAAGACTTCGCAACTCGCGAAACGGCTTCAAATGCCAACTATTTCACAGCTCGTCCGTAAAGGACGCACATCAACGAAGGCAAAGTCCGGTACTCCGGCACTGCAAACATCACTGAACGCACTGAAGCGCAAACGTGTTGCGCTGAGCAAAGGATCCCCATTTAAACGCGGGGTCTGCGTCAAAGTGACCACTTCAACACCAAAGAAGCCGAACTCAGCTCTTCGGAAGATCGCTCGTGTTCGCCTTTCAAATGGGCAGGAAGTCACCGCGTATATCCCCGGTATGGGGCATAACCTTCAGGAACACTCCGTTGTGCTCGTTCGTGGCGGACGCGTGAAGGATCTTCCAGGCGTACGCTATACTGTGGTTCGTGGTGTGTATGATACGCAGGGCGTGGAAGGTCGTAAGCAGAGCCGTTCTCAATACGGCGCGAAGAAGCCAAAGGAATAACACATGCGCGGTAAACCAGCACCAAAACGGGTTACAACCCCGGACGCAAAATACCATAATGTAACGGTTTCCAAGTTCATCAATAAGTTGATGTACGGGGGCAAGAAATCTGTTGCTGAAGGCGTTGTCTACGATGCCTTTGCATTGATCGAGAAGCGAACCAAGAAGGATCCTCTCGAGGTTTTTGAACAGGCTATTCAGATGATCTCACCATCTTTGGAAGTAAAGTCCCGCCGCGTTGGAGGCTCAAACTACCAGATTCCTATTGAAGTGCGCGGTGATCGAAAGATCGCGCTTGCAATGCGCTGGATTCTTGAGGCTTCACGCAAGAAGAAGGGAAAAGCGATGTCAGAATGCCTCGCTGAGGAAATTGTTGCTGCAACTGAGAAACAAGGCGACGCTTGGAAGAAGCGCGAAGATGTCCACCGCATGGCAGACGCCAACCGAGCATTTGCTCATTTTGCTTAAGACCAATGGCAGAATCAACTGTAGCACGAGATTATCCATTAGACCGCGTCCGTAACATCGGAATCATCGCACATATTGATGCTGGGAAGACAACGGTCACCGAGCGAATTCTTTTTTATACCGGCAAAAAGCACAAGATCGGCGAAGTGCACGAAGGCAAAGCAGAAATGGACTGGATGGAACAGGAACGCGAACGCGGTATCACTATTACCTCTGCTGCAACAACGTGTTTTTGGAATAAGCACCGCATCAATATTATTGATACGCCGGGTCACATTGATTTTACGGTTGAAGTGCAGCGGAGTTTGCGCGTTTTGGATGGCGGCGTGGTGGTTTTTGATGGCGTTGCGGGCGTAGAGCCGCAGTCCGAGACGGTGTGGCATCAGGCAGACAAGTTCAATGTGCCGCGCATTTGTTTTATCAATAAGATGGATCGTACCGGCGCAGATTTTTACTTCGACCTTGATTCCATTGCAGAGCGCCTGACAAAAAAAGCGCACCCCCTACAATTACCCATTGGCGCTGCCGAGACATTCACTGGTTTGGTGGATCTTTTTGAACGTAAAGCGCGTATTTATAAAGACGAAGACGGAAAAGAATGGGAAGATGCAGACGTACCAGAGGACATGAAGGAAAAAGTTGAAGCGTACCGCGCAAAACTCGTTGAGGCGATTGTGGAACACGATGAAGCACTCATGAGCGCTTATCTTGAAGGGAATGAACCTTCAATCCCAGATCTCAAAAAAACACTTCGCAAAGCAGTGATTGCAAATGAGCTTATCCCAGTTTTTTGCGGTTCTGCGCTAAAAAATAAAGGTGTGCAATTTTTGATGGATGCAGTCAATGATTATCTTCCAAGCCCTCTCGACGTGCCACCGGTTGCAGGTACGGATCCGGATGATTTTGAAAAGAAGTTGACCCGCAAGACCAATGAAGATGAGCCGTTTACTGCATTAGCGTTCAAAATTGCAGCAGATCCTTTTGTTGGTAAGCTGGCGTTTTTCCGCGTATATGCAGGGACACTCCACGCAGGATCCTATGTGTATAACCCACGTACCCGTAAGAAGGAACGCATTGGTCGCATTGTTCGTTTGCACGCAAACAGCCGCGAAGAAGTAGACGTTGTCTATGCCGGTGAAATTGCTGCCGCAGTGGGACTCAAAGAAACCGTGACCGGAGACACGATCTGTGACCCAGACCATCCTATTCTCCTTGAATCGATTCAGTTTCCTGAGCCGGTTATTGCGGTTGCGATTGAGCCAAAGACGAAGCAAGACCAGGAAAAAATGGGCGTTGCACTTTCGAAGCTTGTTGAAGAAGATCCAACCTTCCGCGTGAAGGCGGATTCAGAAACAGGTGAGACGGTCATCTCTGGTATGGGCGAACTTCATCTTGATATCATTGTGGATCGCATGAAGCGCGAATATAAAGTGGAAGCAAATGTTGGTAAACCACAAGTGGCATATCGTGAAACAATTCGTAAGGAGGCAGAAGCACAAGGCAAGTACATCAAACAGAGCGGTGGTCGTGGTCAGTATGGCGACTGTCATATCCGCGTTGAGCCATTGCCAACGGGTGGAGGATTTGAATTTGTTGATGCTGTGAAGGGTGGCGTTATTCCTCAGGAGTACATCCCAGCAGTGCGCAAAGGTATTGAAGAATCACTCGATAATGGCGTCGTTGCCGGGTATCGGATGATTGATGTGAAGGCAACGCTCTACGATGGTTCGTACCATGACGTGGACTCTTCTGAAGCCGCATTTAAGATCGCTGGTTCCATGGCATTTAAGGAAGCATCGCGGCGCGCAAAACCGATACTGCTTGAACCAATCATGGCAGTGGAAGTGATCACCCCGGAACAGTATATGGGTGATGTGATAGGCGATATCAACTCCAAGCGCGGTCAGGTTGAAGAAATGCGTGACCGTGGCGCTGGTAAGGTGATCGATGCAAAGGTGCCGCTTGCTGAACTCTTTGGATACGCAACGCAGCTTCGTTCTATGACGCAAGGCCGCGCATCATATTCCATGGAATTCCATGAATATCAGGAAGTGCCGGGAAATGTGGCCAAGGAGATTGCCGGCGATACCACAAAGGCGTAAACTACCTGCATGGAAGCTCAGGGGAAGGACAACGCACAACAAGGAAGGATTTCTGTCTGGACGATTTCAACCATCGTACTTTTTGTGTTGTTGATCGCCGGCCTACTGTATTGGGCGAGCATCACGCGAAAATCTTTGGCGCCTGCATTTAGCCGTAACGATATTGCTTTTACAGAACAAGACGCACTACCCGCGACCATTGTTGATGATCAAAGCTTTTTGGGAGAAGATCCACGCTTGGTCTTTGCTGAGCGCACAGTTATTGGCTTTGATGCACAGGGAAATGGTCGTTATCATACACGCCTTTTTCAATCTGATCGCTCCGGCGAACGCCTCTTTTCGTTTTATGAAACAGAGGATATTACTTTTGAGCAGCTCTCTCCGTACACCGATCAGTATCTTGTGATTCATTCCGCGTTGCTTGGTACGGATCCACAAGTAATCAACTATTCTGGAGAGCCCGCCGAGGATATTTTTGTTCCAGAGAGTATTGGTAATCTTTTTTCCGAGATCTTCTCTGCTGATGGGAATAAGCTTGCCTATATTGATTTTGGTGATGCGAATTATGGTACCGATGAATTGGAAGTGATTACTGAAACGAGTATTGTTGTTCGTGATAGTGCTACTGGTGAAGAAATAAGCGTACCAACGAGCATCTTCACGCATGGGGATATTCAGTACGCGCGTTTCTTCCTTCGAGCATTTTCTGATGACAATGCAATTCTCTACCTCTCAGCAGTCTGGCCTGGGCAGGAATTTGGCGATCCGGAATCACTTTTTGCCGTTGATTGGGCAGCGGGTACCGCGCAAGAACTTGTTTATTCCTCGCTCGAAGACCTTGGCGCAGAACAAGTATTAGAGCTCGTCGGTGTTTATCCAGAACATGGATTTGCGCTTTTTAATCGTGGCCCGCTCATTCCAGAGAGTGATGGAGGCCTCATTGACCGCGTCCGCTTGGAACGTTTTGATTTGGCGACTCAGGAAATGACCACGGTGTATGAAGAGGGTAGTGGCAGTATTTCAAATCTCATTCAAGACCCGCTTTCTCCGGATGGAACCCGTATTGTTGTAGAAAATGACCAAATTTCCGGAGGTTTTACCGTTGTGGACATTTTGACGAATGAGGTTTTACCCGTCGCTGAGAAGGGGGTATTTATGGGTTGGGCAGGAGATCGTAATCACCTCGTCTATGAGATCCGCATGGATGATCCAAATGAAGGGAAGCCTTTTATTACACTGAAATCCGTCGATTTATCAAGCGGGAGTATTTTTGAAGTGTATCGCCAAACAGTTCTTCAAGAAGGCACTGGCCTGAACAAGGAAGGTGATATTCTCTACAGCTATATTACTACGAACTAATTTGGCTAATATTAGCTAGAAGTTTGGTTTTAAGCGCTGTACACAAAGAAAAGAGGTATGAGCCCTTGCAATAGCACAGCCTCCCTGCTATACTGGGCACTGCCTCAATTTTCGAAAATGTCGGAAAATCGGGGCTAAATCAATTATCAATACACACTGACACTGCATTCTGCAGCGTACGTGAAGTAATAAGCGTAAGTATTCACCAACGTTATGGCAAAGTACGAACGAAATAAGCCGCATGTGAACGTCGGAACCATTGGTCACGTTGACCACGGTAAGACAACGCTCACCGCTGCAATTCTCAAAACCCTTGGCGACAAGGGCTTTATCGCGCAGTCAAAGGGAGTGGATGAAATTGACGCGGCTCCAGAAGAAAAGGAGCGCGGAATTACCATTGCTACTGCTCACGCCGAATATGAAACAGCAGCGCGTCATTATGCGCACGTTGACTGTCCTGGACACGCAGACTATGTGAAGAACATGATCACCGGTGCTGCACAGATGGACGGTGCAATTCTCGTCGTATCCGCTGCTGACGGCCCAATGCCGCAGACACGTGAACACATTCTTCTGGCGTACCAAGTCGGTGTGCCTTCTATTGTGGTTTTCCTGAATAAGGTTGACCAAGTAGATGACCAAGAACTCATTGATCTTGTTGAAGTTGAAGTTCGTGATCTTCTGAAGAAGTATCACTACGATGGCGACAATGTGCCGGTTATTCGTGGTTCTGCTCTTAAAGCACTTGAAGGCGATGCGGCAAACCAGGATAAGGTTATGGAACTCATGAAGGCATTGGATGAGAGCATTCCACAGCCAGAGCGTCCCGTTGACCAGCCCTTCCTTATGCCGATTGAAGATATTTTCTCCATTGAAGGTCGCGGTACTGTTGTCACTGGCCGTATTGAACGCGGTGTTATTAAAATCAACGAGGAAGTTGAAATTGTGGGTCTTCACGACACCACCAAGACCGTTGTTACTGGTATTGAAATGTTCAATAAAGAACTTGATCAAGGTCAGGCTGGCGATAATGCTGGTGTACTGATTCGCGGCACAAAGAAGGAAGATGTTGAACGCGGTCAGGTACTTGCAAAGCCAGGTACGATCACTCCACACACTGAATTTGACGCAGAAGTGTATGTGCTTACCAAAGAAGAAGGTGGACGACACACCCCATTCTTTAAAGGGTACAAACCACAGTTCTATATTCGTACCACAGATGTTACGGGTGAGGTAGAACTTCAAGAAGGTACAGAAATGGTTATGCCAGGTGATACCACTAATGTGAAGATCAAGCTCGTTGCACCGATTGCACTTGAAGAGAAGCAGCGCTTCGCTATCCGCGAAGGCGGGCACACTGTTGGCGCTGGTGTTGTGACCAAGATCACTAAATAAGTACATCATTCCGAATTCTCGCTCCTTATGACCACAACCGCAAAGAAATCCGGCAGTACATCAGGCAAGTCTGATAAACCGGAAGTACCACAACAGCGAGTTCGGATTCGCATTCGCGCATACGACCATAAAATAATCGATCAGTCGACAAAGACGATCGTTGAGACAGTTGAGCGGACTGGGGCACAAATCAAAGGACCAGTGCCCCTTCCGACGGAGAAGAAGAAGTACACGGTGATTCGCTCCGCATTTGTTCACAAGAATTCTCGTGAGCAATATGAGATGCGAATTCACAAGCGACTTATCGATATTCTCGAGCCAACTGCCAAGACCGTTGACGCCCTCACCAATTTGAACCTTCCCTCGGGCGTGGACGTCGAAATTAAAATGTAACAATTCTGTCGAATAGGTTCCTGGGATGATAGTACGAGTATCTGTAACGAGTTAATCCCAAGATAACGATTCGCCTCATGAACACTGCGGCACTTCGCCGTATGCGACTGGGCGGGTCCCCAGTTTTTTTGAAGATATGAAATTTCTTCTCGGTAAAAAAAAGGAGATGACACGCATTTTTGAAGACGACGGAACGGTCGTCCCTGTTACTGTTGTTACCGCAGGTCCGTGTACCGTAACGCTGGTGAGAACGCTGGAAAAAGATGGCGTGAACGCCGTACAGATTGGTTTTGGCGTTAAAAAGAAACTCGGCAAGCAGCAGGCAGGGCATTTGAAGAACCTTCCCCAGCATCCGACGCTGCAGGAATTTCATATTGAAAAGCCAGAAGACTTTGAGCGCGGCAAAACCTTGGATGTAACACAGTTTGAGAAGGGTGATGCCGTGAAGGTGATTGGAACGAGCAAGGGTCGTGGATTTGCAGGTGTGGTAAGGCGGCATGGTTTTAAAGGAACACGGGCAACGCACGGTAATAAAGATCAGCTGCGTATGCCTGGTTCTATCGGTGCAACAGATCCTGCGCGCGTATTCAAAGGGACGCGCATGGGCGGCCGCATGGGTGGCGAGCAGGTGACGCAACCGCATCTTCGTATTGTCGGTGTGAACCCGGAAAAGCATGAGCTTCTTATTTCTGGTGCTGTTCCGGGTGCACGCAACAGCCTTCTCACCATTGTCAGCGAATAGTATGAAGGCACCACTTTTTAACATGCAAGGAGAAAAGACCGGCGAGACAGAGCTTGATGCGGCGGTGTTTGAGGTTGTGGTTATACCAGAACTTGTGCAGCAGGCGATTGAGACGCAGAATGCAAATCGTCGCGTTGTTCATGCGCATACCAAACTTCGTTCAGAAGTTTCTGGTGGTGGCAAGAAGCCATGGCGCCAAAAGGGCACTGGTCGCGCTCGGCATGGTTCCTCCCGATCTCCTCTTTGGGCCGGCGGCGGTGTGACATTTGGACCGCGCAATGATTACAATCCATCAAAGAAAATCAATATCAAAGCGCGCCGCAAGGCATTACTTGGCGTGCTCAGTGAAAAAGCAAAGAATGGCTCTGTTGTGGTGATAGAAAAGCTTGCAATGGAAACATCAAAGACAAAGGATCTCACAAGTCTTATCGCAAAACTTCCGGGTAAAGCCCCAACACTTGTGATTATGCCAGCGGCGTCGCGTCGCATTGCACTTGCTGCGCGTAATGTGCAAAAACTTGAGACAATACTTGCAAACTCCCTGAATGTTCGCGATGTGCTGAAGGCACAGCGCCTCGTGATTGCTCAGGAGAGTCTTCAGAAGATCCGCGATACCTACGCTAAGGCTTAATACTATGGGTATCTTTGAACGATTTCGCTCTCAGAAGGGCAAGCAAGAAAAACGCAAACATCTGACCGACCAGAAGCATGTGGCAGACGATGCAAAAAAGCAAACATTTAAGAATGTTCCTTCTGCTGGCAGTGAAAAGAATACAAAAGAAGAAAAACCTGCGAAGGATGCGGAGAAGAGCAGTGAGAAGTCCCGCGGAGCGGGATCCGGCTCTGCCGGAAAAAAAGTCGTGCGTATCACCGGTTCCGCGTATCGCGTTCTCATGAAGCCACTGGTAACGGAAAAAAGTAATGACCTTTCGTCCCGTGGGCAATATCTGTTTGCGGTTCATACAGAGGCAAACAAGCTAGAAATTGCAGCAGCGGTTGAAAAGGTGTATGGTGTGCGACCACGTCGTGTACATGTACAACGCATGCGCGGCAAACAGGTTCGTTACGGTCGCAGCAGCGGCGTTACTTCTCAGTGGAAGAAGGCAATTGTAACCCTGCCAGAAGGTAAAAGTATTGATGTTTTTGAAGGGTAAATATGGGATTTGTTAAGCAATACAAGGCAACCACTCCGGGACGACGCTTTGCAAGCGTGCTGAAAACAGGCACAACAAAGAAGGGTCCAGAGAAAAAACTCATCTCACCATTGAAGAGGAATGCTGGCCGTGGCAGTTCTGGAAAAATTTCCGTCCGACATCGTGGCGGAGGCGCAAAGCGTATGTACCGCACTGTGGACTTTAAACAGATGCGTTATGATGAAAAAGCAACAGTACTCGCGATTGAATATGATCCAAATCGCACTGCAAATATCGCTCTCATTCAGTATGAAGATGGAACAAAATCATATATTTTAGCACCAGAAGGATTGGAACAGGGAGCAACGGTCGTGAGTTCTCAGAAGCAAATCGCAATCATCGCAGGCAATCGCACCACATTAGAGAATATTCCAGCAGGATTGTTTGTCATGAATATTGAGCTGAAGCCGGGTCAGGGTGGCATTCTCGCACGCTCCGCAGGTACGCAGGTCCAACTCATGGTGATTGAGGGTAAGCATGCACATTTGAAGATGCCGTCCGGAGAAATGCGGATGGTGCCAAAAGAAGCAATGGCGACCATCGGGCAGGTTTCGAATATCGCACATAATAGGGTTCGTCTTGGAAAAGCCGGACGTATGCGACACTTAGGATTCCGCCCGACGGTTCGCGGTAAGGCAATGAACCCAGTGGATCACCCACATGGTGGCGGTGAAGGTAATACGCCTATTGGACTCAAATATCCAAAGACTCCATGGGGAAAGCATGCACTTGGTGTCAAAACACGTCGCAAGCATAAGAAATCTGAAGCGCTGATTCTCCAGCGCCGCAAACGAAGGAAGTAATATGTCACGCTCACTTAAAAAAGGTCCATTTACTGATGAAAAACTTCTCAAGAAGGTCATGAACGCAAAGAAGGGCGAAGTTATTAAGACATGGTCACGCTCAAGCGTTATTACTCCAGAAATGGTTGGCCACACTTTTGGTGTTCATAATGGGAAAGATCACATTCAGGTTTTTGTTGTTGAAAATATGGTTGGGTATAAACTTGGTGAATTTTCCCTCACGCGAAAGTTTGTGCGCCATGGTGGTAAGATCCAGAAAGAAGCAGAGCAGGCAGCAGCGCGCATTGCAGAAGATGCCTCAAAGAAGGAAACAAAATAATCTATGGATGTTCAGGCAACACATAAGTTTCTCCGCATGTTGCCCCGCAAGGTTCGCCTTGTTGCGGCCAGCGTGAAAGGTCTTTCTGCGCGACACGCAGGGGAGCAGCTTGCGCATAGCCAAAAGGCCGCAGGGGAACCATTACTGAGAGTACTAAAATCAGCTATTGCAAATGCAAAGCAAAATCATCAGATTGAAGAAGAGGCGCTGACAGTCAAAAATTTTCTTATTACTGCGGGCCCAGTCCTCAAACGCTTTCAACCTCGCGCATATGGCCGCGCATCCGCAATCCATAAACGCACTTCTCATGTCACTGTCATTCTTAATGCACCAGAGAAGCCAAAGATAGCAACAAAATCAGAAAAGCCTGCGAAGGAAGCAAAGAAAGAAACGGCAAAAGAGAACAAGAAGCTTGAAGCAACCAAGAAATAATTATGGGACGAAAAGTACATCCAAAAGTTTTCCGCATTGGCGTGAATACCACCTGGAATTCACGATGGTATGCCGATAGCAGGCATTTTGCGAAATATCTTGAGCAGGACACAAAGATGCGCAAATTTCTTATGACGAAATTGAAGGGCGCAAGCGTTGCCAATATTCGCATTGAACGCTCAACAGACGCGGTAACCGTTACTATCTTTACTCCAAAGCCGGGGATTGTGATTGGACGTGGCGGGCAAGGCGTTGAGGATCTCAAGAAGAAACTCAAAATGATACTTATGACTGCCGGTCGCAAAACAACCCTGAAGCTCAATATTCAGGAAGTGGACAAGCCGGATATCAACGCTCAAGTTGTGATGCATAATATTATTGAGCAATTAGAAAAACGTCTTCCTTTCCGTCGCGCCATGAAGCAAGCCGTAGAATCTGTTATGAAAGCAGGTGCCGAAGGCGTTAAAGTTGAAATCGCAGGACGTTTAAACGGTGCAGAAATTGCTCGTTCAGAGCATCAATCACAGGGGCGACTTCCCCTTCAGACACTACGCGCAAATATGCAGTATGCCCGTGGCGTTGCCCGTACAACATATGGTGGGATTGGCGTGAAGGTATGGGTATACACAGGAGAACTTTTTGAAAATGAGCAAGAAGAAGCCGCAGAGGAATCGAGCGGTTCATCAGCTCCACGTAGCAGAGGTACTAAGCGCTAGTATATGTTGATGACACCCCGAAAAGTTAAACACCGCAAGTGGCACCGCGGTACCACCAAAGGCAAGGCAACGCAAAAGACGACGCTTGCATTTGGTACGATCGGCCTTAAGGCACTTTCTACTGATTGGATTACCGCACGGCAACTTGAATCGGCTCGTCGCGCAATGACTCGTTTTGTGCAGCGCGGTGGAAAAATTTGGATTCGGGTATTCACTGATAAACCGGTGACCGTGAAGGGCAATGAGGTTCGTATGGGCGGAGGTAAGGGTGCCGTTGACCATTATGTCGCAGTAGTTCGACCCGGTACGATTATGTTTGAGATGGATGGTATTGATGAAACCAAGTCACGCCGCGCACTCGAGCTTGCAGCACATAAACTCCCCGTAAAGACCCGTATTGTGACAAAGCAGCAATAGTATGACGATCAAAGAACTTCGCATGAAATCACGAGCAGAACTGGAAAAGCTTCTTACGGAACAGCGAGAAGAGCTGCGTGATATCCGTTTCAAAGTATCACGAGACCAGATGAAGAATGTCCGTTCAATTCGTTCAACAAAGCAGGACATTGCACGCATTCTCACTATTTTGCATACAGAAAAGAAATAATTTATGGAAGACGCAGCAAAGACAACAGAAGCAAAACGACGCCGGTTCACCGGTACGGTTGTGTCAGATAAAATGACCAAGAGTATTGTCGTGCGTATTGATCGCACAAAGACACATCCTCGGTATCATAAGAAATACACGGTTTCGAAACGTTTCCATGTACACGATCCAAAAGATCAAGCTCATGTTGGTGACACTGTTGTTATTGAGGAAACACGTCCAATTTCAAAGACCATTCGTTGGCGTGTTCTTTCTGTTACTCCAAAGCCAGCGAAGTCTGGTTCAGTCATTGAGGAAACAAAGGAATAGTATGGTGCAGCCACAGTCTATCTTGAATCTCGCAGACAACACCGGCGCAAAAAAACTCCGCGTCATTCGTGTTCTTGGTGGGTATCGCAAGCGATATGCGCGTATCGGTGATATTGTTACCGCATCGGTTCGTGAAGCAGCTCCCCATGGCATGGTGAAGAAGGGTGAAGTGGTGCGCGCCGTGATTGTCAGGCAGCGCAAAGAACTGCAGCGCAGCGATGGTTCGGCGATTCGTTTTGATGAGAATGCAGCAGTGATCATTGATAAGGAATCAAAGGAACCAAAGGGTACGCGTATTTTTGGCCCTGTTGCACGAGAGCTTAAAGAAATGGGATTTCAGAAAATTAATTCCCTTGCACCGGAGGTTCTCTAATGCAAACACGACCAAAAATGCCAATAAAGAAGGGCGATGTTGTGAAGGTATTAACCGGCAAGGATCGCGGCAAGCAAGGAAAGGTTATTCAGGTTTTTCCAAAGCTCCAGCGTGTTGTTGTTGAAGGAGTGAACGCTTTTCAAAAGCATCTGCGTCCGCGTCGGGAAAACGAACCCGGTCAGCGGGTGGAATTCTTTTCACCACTGCATATGTCGAATGTCAAGAAAGTAAAAGAAGAGCCAAAGGCCAAGAAGCCGGCACAGGTGAAAGCAGAGAAGTCCGTCAAGACAACCAAGGCAGCAAAATAATATTATGGCAACTCGATTTTCAGAAAAATATAAGAAAGAAATACTTCCCAAGATGAAGGAACGCTTTCATTACAAGAACGAGATGGCGGTTCCAAAGTTAACGCAGGCTTCAGTGAATATTGGATTTGGCAAAGAAAAGGATAATGAGAAGGCAATAGAATACGCAGTGAAGAACTTGGTGCGCATTACTGGTCAGCAGCCGCAAATGACAAAAGCTCGTAAATCTATTGCAAGTTTCAAAGTGCGGGAAGGCCAGGTTGTTGGCGCAAAGGTGACACTGCGCGGTAGGCGCATGGAACAATTTCTTGACAAGCTCGTTTCTTCCACATTACCCCGTGTGCGTGACTTCCGTGGTCTTTCTCTCGTATCATTTCAAAAAGGTGAGACAAACTACACCGTAGGCGTGCGCGAACATAACGTATTTCCTGAAATTAAAAGCGATGAAGTTGAAGCACTGCACGGATTAGAGGTAACAATTGTCACAACTGCAAAAACGGCGCCAGAAGCACAGGAATTACTAACGCTGTACGGCTTTCCGTTCACAAAAGAAGATATAAAGGAATTGAAGGAAGAAAAGCCAAAACAGGATAAGAATAAGTCTGGCAAAACCGGAAAGAAGGAGAAATAAGCTATGGCACGGAAAGCACAAATTATTAAATCACGTCGGAATGCCACGAAAGCGAAGTTTTCATCGCGTATCGTGCACCGTTGCTGGCGTTGCGGTCGAAATTCCGGTTATATGCGCGACTTCAAGCTCTGTCGCATTTGTTTCCGCGAGCTCGCAAACCGGGGCGATATTCCGGGTATTCAGAAATCCAGTTGGTAAACCTATGATCTCAGATCCAATCGCAGACATGCTCACTATCGTTCGCAACGCGCTCATGGCGCGAAAGAAGAACGTGCATATTCCACATTCAAAAATGCGGGAAAAGCTTTGTCATATTTTAGTGAAGGAAAAATATTTGGAATCCTGCACCGTTACGGAAGAAGAGAGCCGCAAGACGCTTGATATACAATTGCGCTACACAGAAGATGGCCGCCCGGCTATCACAACCATTCGCCGCATTTCCAAGCCAGGGCGTCGTGTGTATGTGGGGCGTCGTGAACTGCCAGTCGTGATCAATAATTTTGGTATTGCCATTCTTTCAACTCCACAAGGACTTATGACAAATCGCGAGGCGCGCAAGACATCTACGGGTGGAGAAATTATTTGCGAAATATACTAAACATGTCACGCATCGGACGAAAACCTATTGCACTTCCAAGCGGCGTCACTATGACGGTCGCTGACCGCGTGGTCACCATTAAAGGCAGCAAGGGTGAACTGACACAAGAACTTCACCGCCATGTGAAGGTGGCACAGGAAGATCAGCAGCTGATAATCACTGTAACAAATCCGGATGAAAAACAGGACCGCGCTCTCTGGGGTCTTACTCGTGCATTAGTACAGAATATGGTAACAGGTGTGAGCGACGGTTTTGAGAAACGCCTTGAAGTCAATGGTGTTGGCTATAAAGTTCTTGCATCTGGGAAAAAGTTAACATTGAATCTTGGTTATTCCCATCCAATTGTGTTCATGATTCCTGAAAAAATTGAGGCAGTCGTTGATGGCAATGTTATTATTCTGAAAGGCGCAGATAAGCAGTTAATCGGTGAGACCGCTGCGCAGATCCGTCGCTTGCGCAAGCCAGAACCATACAAGGGCAAAGGTATTAAATATGCAGAGGAAATCATCCGCCGCAAGGCCGGTAAGGTGGTGAAGGCTGCAGGAGGTGGATCATAATATGAAAGCAGCACATAAAGATGCACAGCGCATTCATCGTCATCACCGCGTCCGCGCGCGCGTGAAGGGCACTGCAGAGAGACCACGACTGGTCATTTCTCGTACACTCAAGCACATTGCTGCGCAGATCATTGATGATACCGTTGGGAGAACACTCGCCGCAGCACTGGACACAGAAATTAAAGAAAAGAAGAGCGGCAAAGAGCGTGCCGCAGCCGTCGGAGCTTTGCTCGCGGAAAAGGCGAAGAAGGCAGGTATTACGCAAGTGGTTTTTGATCGCGGTGGCCATAAGTATCACGGACGAGTTGCTGCACTGGCCGATGCTGCACGTAGTGGAGGTCTCCAGTTTTAAAAATGCATTATGATGAAAGAAGTAGGAAATCGTAAAGGAGGACGCAAAGGCCGCGATCGCGAGGTCCGCGAAAAGCGTGAGTTTGAACAGCGCGTTATTGAAATCGCACGCGTTACTCGCGTGGTCAAAGGCGGTAAGCGTATGCGCTTTCGTGCGTGCGTGGTTATTGGTGATGAGAAGGGCCGTGTTTCTATGGCAATTGCAAAAGGACCAGATGTGCAAATTGCCGTAAACAAGGCAACGAATCAGGCAAAGAAGAAGATGTTTCTTGTACCGATGGTCGATGGAACGATTCCGCATAGCCTGCGTATTCGCAGGCACGCAGCAGATATACTCCTCAAACCAGCTCCGAAAGGTACGGGAGTTATGGCTGGCGGTGCGTTACGTCCAGTTTTTGAGGTTATTGGACTTACGAACGTTGTTGCAAAGATGCTTGGCTCAAAGAGCAAGATAAATAATGTGAAGGCATTGCTTGAAGGTTTGCGCATGTTAAAGCCGCCAAAGAAAAAGCGAACAGTAAAGCCTGGAGCACAGCAGACTGAACACACAGAGAAGAAATAGATTATGTCACTTTCACTCCATACACTTACGGCATCAAAACGACGCAGCAAAAAGCGCGTCGGGCGCGGGAATGCATCTGGGCGCGGCACATATTCAAGCCGCGGCTTGAAGGGTCAGCGTTCACGTTCTGGTGGAAGTCGCGGTATTATGCGCCGTAGTCTTAAGGCATTCTATGTCAAAACACCGAAGGTCAAAGGATTTTCAGGAAAAGAGGAAGGTCAGCTCACATTGAACCTTCGTGATATTGATCGCTTTTTTCCAAAGCATACCACTATTCGTTTGAAGGATTATTATGACGCCGGGCTCCTTTCTAGCTCAATACGTCGCGTAAAGCTTCTTGCACAGGGTGAACTTTCACGGCCAGTACAGCTTTTTGTTCATGCCGCATCTCAGAGTGCACAAAAGGCCGTGGAAAAGGCAGGCGGACGTGTTACTCTGATTGTAGAGAAGCCAGCACGTGCCGGATCAAAGGGCGGAGAGAAGAAGTTCAACAAAAGTTCATAGGGGGTTACATGGGCGTTTGGGAAAAAATATCTTTACTCTGGCGTGTCAAAGACTTGCGCAATCGCATCCTCTTCGTCTTGGGGCTGCTCTTTGTGTTTCGGATTACTGCGCATATCCCAATCCCAGGCGTTGATACGGGAGCGCTAAAAGAATTTTTTGCATCAAATCAACTCCTCGGATTGCTGAATATTTTTTCAGGAGGTGCGCTGGAAAACTTTTCCATCGTCATGCTTGGCGTTGGTCCCTATATCACCGCATCGATCATTATGCAGTTGCTGCAAATGATTGTACCGAGCCTTGAAGAGCTTGCAAAAGAAGGCGAGTATGGGCGTCAGAAGATTAATCAGTGGACACGTTTACTCGCAGTGCCACTGGCAGCAGTACAGGGCTTTGCAACCATTCATCTTTTGCGCCAGCAAGGTGGGGGAATTATCGCTGATATGGATCTCTTTAAAACCATCACCGCAGTCATTACTATTACTGCGGGATCCATGTTCTTGATGTGGCTCGGTGAGCTTATTACGGAGAAGCGTATTGGTAATGGCATTAGTTTAATGATTTTTGCCGGTATCGTTGCCGGATTGCCGGCACAGATTGGCCAGACAGCGGCCGTCTTTGATTCTGGGCAGTTGGGCACGGTTGCTATTTTTGTGATCATGGGTCTTATCACCATTGCTGGCGTGGTGTTCGTTACAGAAGCAAACCGTAATATTCCGGTGCAGTACGCGCGACGCATTCGCGGCAATAAGGTGTATGGTGGCGTTTCAAGCCATTTACCGATGCGCGTGAATCAGGCAGGTGTTATCCCAATTATTTTTGCAATTTCTCTTGTATTGTTCCCACCGCTTATTGCGCAGTTTTTTGTGAATTCTGGGAACGCATTCATTGCGAATGTATCAACTTGGATCACCGTGGAGTTTCAGGGAGGCGTGATCTATTCTGCAACGTACTTTATACTTGTTGTCGCCTTTGCGTATTTTTATACTGCGGTGATTTTTCACCCAGATCAGATTGCAGAGAATCTTCAGAAACAGGGTGGCTTTATCCCAGGTATTCGTCCTGGACGTCACACACAAGAATATCTTTCCTATGTTTCTAGTCGTATTCTTCTTGCTGGGGCGCTTTTCCTTGGTCTTATTGCGGTGCTACCAAATATTGTTCAGGGTGTGACTAATATCAGTACCCTTATTCTTGGTGGTACAAGCCTCTTGATCGTGGTTTCTGTGGTCATTGAGACCGTCAAGCAGATTGACTCGCACCTCATTGCCCGCGATTACGAAGGGCTGTAGAATAGCGCTATGACGGCCGCGAAATTAAAAACCGTCGTTATTCTGGGCTCACAGGGTTCAGGAAAAGGCACGCAGGCAAAACTCCTGGCTGAGCGTTTTGGGTTTGTTCATATTGAAGTCGGAGCGATCCTGCGGAAAAAAGCGCAGGAAGAGAGCGATGAAGGCAGAAATGTTGATGCAATGCTCAAGCAGGGAATTCTTTTGCCATTCGATTTGGTTATGAGTCTTGTGCGTGCGGAGGTTGCGGCGCAACCAATGACAACATCGCTCGTTTTTGATGGCACGCCACGACGACCTATTGAGATTTCGTATTGGGAGAAAGCATTACCAGAAATGGGTCGCGCATTCACTGATGTATTGCTTATTACGCTTCATGAGCAGAAGGCGATTGAAAGGATGTCCCTTCGTGCACAGAAAGAAAAACGAGATGATGACACCCCTCACGCCATTGCCGAGCGACTCAAAAATTTTAAAGAAAGCACCGCACCGGTGATTGACCATTATCGCAAGGAAGGTATTCTTCGAGAAATCAATGGGGATCAAACAATTGATGAGGTTCATGCGGATATTGTCAACATACTTGATCTCGCATGATTACCACCAATGAACAGACAATTGCGCGTTTAGAAAAAAGTGGCCGTATTCTTGCAAAGGCATTACAGAAGACTGCAGCAGCTGTTGCGCCAGGCATGAGTACCAAGGACCTCGATGTCATTGCACAGGAATCAATTGAGCAACAAGGGGGCACCCCTGCGTTTTTGAATTACAGTGGTTTCCCGGCAAGTCTTTGTACCTCACGAAATCATATTGTGGTCCATGGGATCCCCAGCAAAGATGAGAAGCTGCAGGAGGGTGATATTATTGGTCTCGACCTTGGTGTGAATTTTGAAGGTGCTTTTACGGATATGGCGGTTACGGTATCTGTCGGTCCCATTCCCGAAGAAGTCCAGCGGCTTATCACCACAACTCGGAAGTCACTTACCGCAGGACTTGATGTGCTTCATGCAGGAGTGCGCACGGGAGATATTGGAGCAGCGGTTCAGGCCGTCGCGGAGGCAAGTGGGTACGGCGTTGTTCGTGACTTTGTCGGGCATGGCGTGGGCGCGGCAGTACACGAAGAACCGCAGATTCCGAATGTTGGACGTGCTGGCTTTGGAGCGGTGCTGCCGCTTGGCAGTGTCATTGCTATTGAGCCAATGATCAATATGGGCGGGCCGGGCGTTACGGTGCAGGATGATCGCTGGGCTGTCGCAACGAATGATAGAGGACTTTCTGCTCATTTTGAAGTCACGGTGCGTATCACAGAAAAGGGCTTTTCATATATTACGCCGCCATTTTTATGAAAAAGGTACTCGGTATCGATTGGGGACGCGCGCATATTGGTATTGCGATATCCGATGCAGATCATCGTTGGGCATTTCCACGATCGGAAGTCGCACCAGGTAAGCCTTTTTTTGACACCCTTGCGGTACTCCAAAAGGAAGAGGATATTGGAGCAGTGGTCGTTGGGTATCCATTACCACTCGGCAAGGCAGGTTCGGTAGGCGAGCAGCAGCTCAAAGATGTTGAGATATTTGCCGCAGATCTCCGTATTCGTTTGGGGGTGCCCGTGGCGTTGATGGATGAACGTATGAGTAATATGAAGGCAGCGATACAGCAATATCCTGATGCGGGTGACCATGAACGCGCGGCGGCAATGCTTCTTTCTGAGTATCTTGCACGCGCAGCATTATGATATACGTTGTAGGATTTTTTGGGGCACTTCTCCTTGGGCTTGTTGTCACACCACTCGTGATCCGGCTTGCACGTCATTTGGGCTTACTTGATGTTCCTGCAGTTGCCCCGCATCGCAAAATTCACAAAAAACCAATGCCCCTTCTTGGTGGTAGCGCGATCATGTTTGCGTTTTTTTTCATGACGGTACTTTTCATGTTGCACGGGGATATCTTTAGCGGTGAACTCGGCGCACTTTCTCGCAAGGCATTTTGGGGAATTGCTTTTGGTGCAGCTTTTCTCTTGGTTGGTGGTTTTCTTGATGATAAATATGATCTTCGCGCCCGTTGGAAATTTGTGTACCCGATTGCGGCAACGTTTTCACTGATCGTTGGTGGTATTGGCGTACTGTTCATCACAAATCCGTTTGGTGGGATTTTTAATCTTGAGCAAATACGCATCACACTCTTTTCACTGGATGGGATACCCTATCAACTCGTTCTCTTTGCTGACGTGTTCACCTTTCTCTGGCTGATGGGGTCGATGTTTACAACAAAATTTCTTGATGGCATGGACGGACTTGTCACAGGAATTGGTGTGATAGGTGCGGTTGTTATTTTTCTTCTTTCACTTCGTCCTGAGGTTGCACAGCCAGAACTCGCGCTTCTTTCAGCTATTTTTGGAGGAGCACTCCTTGGATTTTTCCCGTATAATTTTTACCCTGCACGTATTTTTCTTGGCGAGGGAGGTTCCCTTTTTGTTGGTTTTATTCTTGGGACGCTTTCGATCCTTGCAGGGGGGAAGATTGCAACCGCCTTGTTGATTCTTGGCCTCCCCATTCTTGACGTGGCGTGGGCGATTATGCGAAGACTCATGGCTGGTCGTTCACCATTTTCTGCAGACCGGCAGCATCTTCATCATCGTCTGCTTGATTCTGGCCTGCCGCATCGCACGGTCGTCCTCTTTTTTTATGGTCTCACTCTTCTTTTTGGATTTTCGACACTTTTTGTACGTGGAGCAATGAAGGCGGCAGTACTGGTCATCCTTGTATTTGTGATGGCACTTCTTGCATACCTTGCGATCCGTTTTGAAAACCGCAAGGTGAACCACAAGCCTCATGAGTAGATCCATTGTTAATCTTTTTTTGATTCTGATTCTTTTTGGAGGTTTTTTTACGGCGTTCTTTTATGAAGATTTAGCGCGTGAGGCTCGTTTTTTGTGGACTGATATAAGGGAGTTGTTTCAGCCATTGGAAGAGTGGGAGGTTGTACTTGAAGATGGAACTGAACTTTCTCTTCCCGTTGCGCAGACTGAAGATGAATTGCAACGCGGATTAATGAATCGTCGATCTCTTGAAGATGGAGAGGGGATGATTCTTGCTTACGACGAGCCATCTTTGCATAGCATCTGGATGAAGAATGTGTATTTTAATCTTGATCTACTATGGGTGGAAAATGATACTGTTATGTATCTCCTTCCTAATACGCAACGAGCAGCAGGTGTGGAGAATCCGCCAATCTATTCACCGGACGCGCCTTCAACTTATGTTGTGGAATTCCCCGCTGGATATGCTAAAACGCATGCTATTGAGCAGGGGGGTATTCTGATGATTAAGAAGGATTGACGCCATACACAGGCTTTGGTAGGATATCCGCCATGAGTACACAGAATGAAAGTAAGGATTTTGCGGTGATTGCCACAGGCGGTAAGCAGTATGTTGTGCACCCTGGCCAAACAATTGCCGTGGAAAAATTAGAAGAAGCAGAGGGCCAGGTTACCTTTGAGAAGGTGCTTCTGCAGTCAAAAGCAGGAAAAGTCACTATCGGCACTCCTGAGATTTCAGGCGCCAAGGTTATGGGTACCATTCTCAAAACTGCCAAAGGCAAAAAGATCATGGTCGTGAAATACAAGAACAAGACGCGCCAACGCAGCTCAAATGGTCATCGCCAGACCCGGGCTACTGTGAAGATAGAAAGCGTCTAGTTTGCCTTTGAGGGACGTGATGCAGTAAGCTCTTCGCGGCGTGCGAAGGCATTTTCAAGTGTCTGGTCATCCGCGTACGCAATATCAGCACCCATCGGGAGTCCTCGGGCGAGACGCGTCATGCGTATTCCCAATTTTGTGAAACGCTTTGTGAGATATTGCGTGGTTGCTTCGCCTTCCATCGTCGGATCCAGTGCAATGATAAGCTCTTGCACCTTTTTTTCTTTGATGCGCTTCTCGAGTGCATCCACCGTAAGTCGCTCGGGAGTTATGCCAGCAGTTGGCCGAAGCACTCCACCAAGAATGTGGTATTTTCCTGCAAAAGCGCCACTGCGTTCCAACGCATGAAGATCTGAACTTTCTGCAACAACACAAAGATGTTCATCACTACGGTTTGCATCCCCGCAGATATTGCAGGGACTTTTTTCTGCAAAATCAAAGCAGATGACGCATGTTGCGATGGTTCGCGAGAGATCGCTGATCGCATCTGCCATCGCCTCTCGCTCGCTCTTTGGCAGCTTTAACAGCGTGTAGATATAACGCTCCGCAGTTTTTGGGCCAACACCTGGGAGCTGTGTGAAGCGCTCAATGAGGCGCTGGATAACGAAGGGGAATCGTGCCATTAGGAGAAGTTTGGCATGGAAATATCGCCGCTCTGCATTTTCTTTACCATGATTTTTTGTACTTCTTTCACGGCACTCTGTACAGCCTCGCGGATACCATCCTCCACATTCTTTTTGTTGTCAGGGGAGAGAAGTTCAGGGTCAATATTCACGGACTGTATTTCCTGATTACCGTCCATAACAATGGTAATTTTTCCGCCTTTTGCTTCACCAGTGACGGTTTCCTGCGCAAGCATATTCTTCATTTCATTTGCCTGACTGCGAAGATCTTTGATCTGTTTGAGTTTATTGAACATAGGTTCGAATTTAAAATGGTGAATCTTGCGCGAAGGCATTGTCGCCGACATGATGGCGTTCAAGGCTTCTAAATGAGGCAAGTTCTTTATCAAAAAAGAGATTGATCATGCCGGTGGGACCGTTACGGTGTTTTGCGACATGGATTTCTGCGCGATTGACATCTTCGGGCGGGAGGTCGCGCTCATGCACGGCTGGGCGATAGATGAACATAACAACGTCAGCATCCTGTTCAATGGTTCCGGATTCTCGCAGGTCAGAAAGTTTTGGAATTGGAGGGTGGCGCATTTCAGTGGCACGTGAGAGTTGTGAGAGCGCGAGAACCGGAACGTTCAGTTCCTTTGCAAGTCCCTTGAGTCCGCGCGTAATTTCTGCAACTTGTTGCACGCGATTCTCGACACTTGCCGAACCTTCCAATAGTTGGAGGTAGTCAATGACAATCATACCAATGCCATGTTCAGACTGCAGGCGACGCGCCTTTGTGCGCATTTCCATGATGTTACTCATTGCAGAGTCGTCGATGTAAATTGGGGCTTCAGCGAGCACGCCCATTGCATGGCCGATCTTTGGAAAGTCATCGTCACCTTCTGCGTCAGAAAGTTTGCCTGTGCGCAGTTTCCAGAGTGGGACGCCTGCTTCGCTACAAATAAGGCGATCGACCAATTGCTCTTTTGACATTTCCAAAGAAAAGATGGCCACTGGAACCTTGTGTTCTGTGGCAACATGTCGACACATGTCCAAGGCAAGACTTGTTTTTCCCACTGAAGGGCGTGCGGCGAGCACGACGAGATCAGATTTTTGCAGACCAGCAAGGAGGTTGTCTATATCGGGGAAGCCTGTTGGTATGCCACGGAGTTGGCCGGTATTTTTGTGGAGTTCATCGATGCGGTCGAATGCATCAGAGAGAATATTCCGAATGGGAATAAAGTTTTGTTTGAGGTAGCGTTGCGATACTTGAAAAAGTGCTTGTTCCGCACGGTCGAGAACACGCTCCACTTCTTCCTCTTCACCATAACCAAAGCCACTGATATCAGCCGCAGCGGTAATAAGGCGACGCAGCGTTGCCTTGCGTTGCACGATATTCGCGTAGTGCACCACGTGCGATGACGTCGGTACGGTATTTGCAAGCTCAGTGAGATAGCCCCGACCGCCAATAATATCCAGCATTTTTTTCTCCTGTAGGCGATTGGTCAGCGAGATCACGTCAATTGGTTCTCGCTGCGCATAGACGTCAAGCATCGACTCATACACCTTGCGATGCGTGTCTTTATAGAAGTCTTCTGGGTGCAGAGAGTCCGCAACGCGAATCATCGCGTCCTTATCAATAAGGAGCGCACCGAGCACGCTTTGCTCAGCTTCGAGGTTCTGTGGGGGGATTTTTGTTACCGAATCGGCCATAAGCCACCTTTTTGTGCTCACGCATTGTACCCCAGGGGGTGCCTGTCAGCAAGCCGTGACTCCCCAGGCCATACACAGCTCTCTCCACAGCGTTTATTGCATAAAAATCGGGTATTCCGTACACTACCCGCACTATGATTGATCGTGCGACACCCTTTGTTATTTTTGACACGGAAACCACGGGTCTTGAGCCAACCGAGGGGCATGACATTATTGAGATAGGGGCAGAAAAACTTGTGAACGGCAAGGTTGTCGATGTGTTTGATTCACTTCTCACAACAGAGCGGACGCTGGATCCTGATGTTGTCGCTATCCATGGGATCACGAATGCGCTCATTGAGAAAGAGGCGCGGCTCTCCGCGGAGGTTATTTCTGACTTTCTTGGTTTTATTGAAGGTACGGTACTCGTGGCACATAATGCAGGTTTTGATATTGCTTTTCTGAATGAACATCTGCGCCGGCAGGGTGTGCCACCAATTGAGAATAGAGTATTGGATACCTTAGCAATTGCTCGTCGCGAACTCGTACTTCCAAGTTATTCATTGCAGAGCGTGGCAATTTATCTGAAGGTGCCACAACCAAAAGCGCACCGCGCACTCGCAGACGTTCAGACCACGCGCAAGGTTTTTTTGAAGCTTATTGAGCGCGCAAAACAGCGCCGCAGCTAGGGCTTGTCAGAATACAATTTTTGCTTTATACTCCTTCAGTTCTTTGCATAATAGTAACCGCCCCGCGGGCGCCTATAGCTCCGTGGCACGCGCACCTGGTTTTAACCAGGTGTATGCGTAAGTACATATCATTTTGAAATAATAATCACTTCGCGGGCGCCTATAGCTCAGTGGCACGCGCACCTGGTTTTAACCAGGGTGGAGTGGGGTCGAGGCTGCCGAGGAGCAACTGAACTGCTTCAGTTGCGTGCAGCCGAGACGGGCGACGCGTTGTCGCCAAAGGCGACCGCGTCGCACCCTATGAGTTCGTCGCACCCTATGAGTTCGTCGCACCATACCTTAACATGCTGCCCCCATGGGGCGCCCATAGCTCAGTTGGTAGAGCACCTGGCTTTTAACCAGGGTGTCGGGGGTTCGAATCCCTCTGGGCGCACCATGGGGGCAGCACCAGCGCATACTTCGTGCGTCCCTCTGGGCGCACCACGAAGTGATTATGAGAATGTAAGAATCCCTCTGGGCGCACCACGGGGCGGTTCATGGTAGAGAGCATTCACCCTTTTGGCTTCAAAGGAGAATTTGTGTTTGGAAATAAAAGAAGTGGGCGTTCATGATCTCTTGACAATATTCTTCCGCAGTGCATACTTTGGGCACTGTTCATTCACTGAAGGCATCCTTGCGTCGCTTCTTCGCTTGAGGTGGTGTTTGGTGTCTTCGTAAAGGCGCTCTACGCGCAAAGCGAGGTGAAAGAAACGTGAAATTTTCCGTGAAGGGAATGATCACGCAGGAGATGCTCTGCTTGTTGGGGCAACACGTGCTCCAGGTCATTGCATCGTCGTTTTTCCGGGATACTCTGCCCCGGCAGCGGCTGATGAGCTGGACGCAATCCTGCACGTTCACGAACGATTCTGCAGCGCCGGAAATCTCCATTTACCTGCCGACCAGCAGAAAGCAGCTTCACCGTGAGGCCTATGCGCGAATGCGCATCGTCGGGCTGATCGAAGCCCTGACGCACATGAAACCGAACGTGCGTTTCACGTACCTCAATAAGGAGGAGCTTGCTGCGCTGGTTGTGTAGGGAAGGAGGGCCCCGATGTCTGCCTCACAGACCGCCCATTCGAACCGACCCGGATATCCTCTATCCGTTCAGGTCGGTTCTTTAATATGTGTTACACTATATTGTATGGTGAAAATAAAATGGTACGCGATTTCAACAGCCGATGCACTAGGAAGATTAGAATCTTCTCCTGAGGGTCTTACTACAGACGTGATCGCAGAGCGGCGCAAACGTTACGGAGAGAATCGGCTTCCTGATGCCAAGGCCCTTTCGCCTGTTGTTGTCTTTCTTCGGCAGTTTAAGAGCCCGCTCATTGCTATTCTGATCATTGCCGCAGGACTTTCTTTGTTCCTGCGGGAGTTTATTGATGCCGTCATTATTATTGCCATACTCTTTTTTAATGCGATCATTGGATTTATTCAGGAGAGGCGCGCTGATTCAGCCCTTAAAGCACTGCAGCAAATGGCGCAATCAAGTGTTGTTGTGGTTCGTGATGGTACGGTGCAGACCATAGAGCAGATAGAACTTGTGCCAGGTGATATTTTGGTTGTTGAGACAGGAGATATTCTTGCTGCCGACGCTCGTATTCTTGAGTACACGAATCTCAAGGTGAATGAATCAATCCTGACTGGCGAAGCAGTACCGGTACACAAAAGCAATAAAAAACTTGCAGAAAAAACAGCAATACCTGACCGTGCCAATATGCTTTTTCGGGGGACAACAGTGGTCTATGGGCGTGCGCGCGCGCTCGTAACCGCCACTGCTCTTGAAACGCAATACGGCAGCATTGTTGCCGAAGTGCAAAAGAGTGAAAACACAAGTACCCCGATCCAGCAACGTTTCAGTACATTATCTCGCAGTATTGGCGTTGCAGTGATTGGCGTTGCACTGCTTGTCGTTGCACTTGGCATCGCGCGTGATATTCCGATTGTGGAGATGATTCTCGTTGGGCTCTCTTTAGCTGTTTCCGCCATACCAGAGGGTTTGCCGATCGTGGTGACCATTACGCTGGCCATTGGTATGTGGCGTATGGCAAAACGCAAGGCTATCGTGCGTAAACTTCCTGCGGTTGAGACGCTTGGGTCGGTGAATCTTATTGCATCTGACAAAACAGGCACGCTAACCTTTGGTGAGATGATGGTCCAGCGTGCATTTGTTGATGAGAAGGAATTTACCGCAAGCGGCAAGGGATATCAGCGCGATGGACTCTTTTTGCTTCATAATCACCCAGTTGATCATGTAAAAGAAAAAGGGTTGTCGCGTGCGCTGCTTCTTGGTGCACTTTGCAATAATGCATCTCTGCGTTACCCAGAAAAAAATGCAGAAAATCCGCATCCAGAAACCGTGGGGGATCCCACAGAAATTGCATTGCTTGTCGGTGCCGTGAAGGGCGGTATTGAGCCTAATAATTTGAAGGAGCGGCATTCCCGCATCGGGGAGATTCCTTTTGACTCTGATAAGAAATATATGATGACCATCCATAAGGATGGCAAAAAGGAACTGGTCGCAATCAAGGGCGCACCTGAGAAGATCCTCGCCATGAGTTCAAAGATTTTTGTGGGCGGAAAGGTTCATAAACTTACCGCTGCGCTGCGTGATATTATAGAGCGTGAATACGCGCAAATGGCGCATAACAGCCTGCGGGGTATTGCGGTTGCTGAGTTGAGTTCGCACAACGGCATGAAGGATGCTGCGCGTGTTTCGAAGGAAAAGAATCTAACGTTTGTTGGGCTTTTTGGTATTAGTGACGCAATACGCGAAGAAGCGGCAACAACTATTTCTGTTGCAGCGCGTGCGGGCATCCGAACCATTATGATTACCGGTGATCATAAAGATACTGCGATTGCTATTGCATATGAGCTTGAGATCTTGCCCAAGGATGGTTCGAAGGAAGATATTGATGCTGCGGTTATTGATGGTTTGACGCTTGATGAGCTTTCTGATGATGAGTTACTTAAACGCTTACCAAAGCTGCGCGTTGCTGCGCGCGTTTCTCCTGAACATAAACTGCGCATCGTTCGTCTTGCAAAGCAGCAGGGGAACGTTGTTGCGGTGACTGGTGATGGCGTGAATGATGCTCCGGCTCTGGTAGAAGGGGATATCGGCATAGCCGTTGATCAACAGAGCACCGATGCCGCAAAAGGCGCATCCGACATTCTTCTTACCGATGGGAATTTTGCGACAATTATTGGCGCAGTTGAAGAAGGGCGTACGATTTTTGCGAACATTCGCCGCGTGACATTGTATTTGCTTTCTACCAATATCGTTGAGGCATTACTTATCCTTATCACGCTTGCTTTCAATTTTCCTTTGCCTCTTCTGCCAATTCAGATTCTTTGGTTGAATGTGGTGACCGATACCTTTCTTGATATCTCTATCGGCACAGAACCAAAACATGCGACGGTCATGGAGGATGGGCCAAATAGGCGCGAAGAACACATTATTAATGCACATACTCTTGGCCGCTTACTCTTTCTTGCAACGATCATGCTCGGCATCGTGTTCTTTGTGTATCGTTTTACTTTGGCAAATACACTAGACCTTCGTTATGTTTATGCAATGACGCTCACCGCGCTTGCCGTTTCTCAGTGGTTCAATTCCTTTAATGTACGGAGCGGGCGTGAATCGCTCTTTCGCGTTGGCCTGTTGCGCAACAAATTTCATCTTGGCGCACTCGGCGTGGTTCTCTCATTGCAGCTTATTGCACTCTATGTGCCGCCAGTAACAAAAGCACTTCACTTGGTTCCCCTGGCGCTCCGTGATTGGCTGTTTATTATTGCACTCGGCAGTCTTGTTTTTGTCGCCGAAGAGGTTCGAAAATTTGCGTTCCGGCACTGGCGCAGCGCACCGCGCAATGTACATGGGCCGGCAGAACCTGCGGAAAACGCGCGTTGATGAATCATCTAAAATATGTTATGGTTGCTTGTGATGAACAAGCGATTTCTTGGTGCTGCAACGATTTTTTTACTCGTTGTTGCTGGCGTTGGGGTGGCTTTCCTCGGCTTTCTGAAATCAGATGAGCGCGAGGGAATTGTGGAGGGAACAAAACAGTCCCAACTGGTGCAGGTGCGCACATTGACCATCCGCACAGTAAACGGTGAAACACTTGAGTTTGCGCCAAATGTATTGGTGTATATTGATGAACAGATAGGTGAACAAACACAGGGAAGAGAATCAATACATCAAGCCCTTCGTTCCAATGAAAGCGGCATCGCAGTGTTTCAGTTACCGCAAGGCGATTATACCCTTCGTTCTGGTAGCGCAGAGTGGTATGGCGTTCTGAATGTTCGACTGGAACAAAATGCAGAACTTTATCTTAATCTTCATTCACTTACCGAATGATTGACTTTTCTCAGCGTATTCTTAGTTCCACAATAAAGGATGCGGTTGGCGCACCAGCCATGATGGCTGGTTGGGTTCAGAGCGTCCGCAAGATGGGGAAAATTCTCTTTATTGATTTGCGGGATAAGGACGGCATCACGCAGTTAGTCGTTAACCCAGAAAGTGCCGCACAAGCAACTGCTCGGCGTATTCGACCGGAGTGGGTGATTGGCGTACGCGGCAGCGTCAAGGATCGTGGCGAAGCGCATGTGAATGAAAAAATTGCCAGCGGTACCGTTGAGATGGCTGTTGATGAGATTGAAGTTTTAAATGAGGCGCTCACTCCACCTTTTGAAATTGATGACCGCAAGGATGTCAGTGAAGAGATTCGACTGCAGTACCGATATCTTGATTTGCGACATGAACGCATGCAGAAGAATATCCGCATGCGGCATGACATAGTGCGCTATATGCGTACCTTCCTTTCGGATCGTGATTTTACAGAAATCGAAACCCCAACACTGACAAAGGGCACGCCAGAAGGAGCACGTGAATATGTGGTTCCATCGCGACTCTATCCTGGGAATTTTTATGTGTTGCCGCAATCGCCGCAACAATTCAAGCAGTTATTGATGGTTGCCGGCTTTGAGCGTTATTTTCAATTCGCCCGTTGCTTCCGCGATGAAGACCAGCGTGGCGATCGACAACCGGAGTTCACGCAACTCGATTTGGAGATGAGCTTCATACAGCAGGATGACATTCTTGCACTCATGGAAGAATTATTTACAAGCCTCGTGGAAACATTGTACCCGCATAAACATATCACCAAAAAACCGTGGCCGCGTATTACCTATGCGGAGGCAATGAAGCAGTACCATACCGATAAACCAGACTTGCGTATTCATCCTGACGATCCGGATGAACTGGCCTTTGCGTTTGTTACCGATTTTCCTTTGTTTGAAAAAACTGCGGATGGCAAGCTTGCGAGTGCACATCACCCTTTTACGATGCCCGCCGCGGAGGATTTGGAGACGTTTGAAGAACATCCGCTCACCGCAAACTCACAAGCGTATGATATGGTTTTGAACGGCAATGAGATTGGTTCTGGTAGTATTCGTATCCATAATCGAGATTTGCAAAACCGTATTTTTAAGACGCTCGGCCTCCCCGATGATGAAATCGAACAGCGCTTTGGTCATATGCTCCGTGCATTCGAATATGGCGCGCCTCCACATGGCGGCATGGCGCCCGGCATCGATCGTATTGTGATGTTACTGCAGAATGAACCGAATATTCGTGAAGTCATGGCCTTTCCAAAGACGGGGGATGCGCGTGATTTGATGATGGGTGCACCCTCGGAGATTCCCGAAGAACAGATCGCGAGCGTGCATATACAGACAGTGATTGATGATAAAGAGAAGAAAACATGACCTATGCGGCTTTCTGGGTTACAAAAAGATATTTTGAAACGCGCGGTATTATTTCGTGAACCACAGATAACCCGGGCACAGTTTGCAGCATATTATGAAAAGCCCGTTAAGGCGCTGAGTAAGGATCAACAGAATGCGCTTACCACGAGTCTTGAGCGATTGATCGATAAAGGGCTTCTTGTGGGATTCGGAAGGCGGACTCAAGAAAAATGGTTCATTGAATCGGTTCGGCTCACACCGCAAGGTCGTCGGATCGCTCGCCCACTTTTTGGCACACAGGGCGCCTTATCACTTACGCGCCGCAGTAAGCCCGGCTCTGCCGGAAAGAAACACTAAACGACACACCTATGGGAGTACCAAAACAATTGCAGAAGCATTTGGATGAATCGAACGCAGAGTATGATGTTGCAGAACATCGTACCGTCTTTACTGCGTATGACCTCGCCCAGACATTGCGCCGCGACTTGGCAGACATCGCAAAGACGCTGCTCATCAAAACAGAAGAAGGTTTGAAACTCGTTGTGGTTCCGGCATCCAAACGCTTGAATCTTGTTAAGTTAAAGAAGGCATTAGGTGTAAAAAAGCTTTCTATTGCGTCTGAGAAGGATATGCAGAAGGCATATGGCGTGAAGCCCGGCGCCATCCATGCATTTGGTTCTGTTTTGAAGGGAACGCCCGTGGTGGTGGATCGTGCGCTTGCAAAGGCAAAAGAGTTGGTTTTTCCAACAGGAAGCTTCACAGATTCACTGCGCATGAAGGCAAAGATATATCTTTCGCTTGAAAATCCTGTGATCGCAAGTTTCACCGATGCGGCAAAATTAAAACTCACCGCAAAGAGCGCCGCAGACCGCGCAAAGGGGAAGAAGAAGCATAAGAAGGGCAAAGGGCCGCGTAAAGCAGGAACCGTTTCTCGCAAAAAGAGCGCATCAAAGTCCGGCAAAGCCGGATCCGGCTCTGCCGGAAAAAAGTCGGTGACAAAGGTCACAAAACGCAAAACCCGAAAACGCTAATGCGCACTGTCCAGCTTTCACAGTTTCATGGTCCATTAGATCTTCTTCTTACGCTTATTGAACGCGAGAAGTTGGATATCAGTGAGATTGCTCTAGCACAGGTCACAGAACAGTATCTTGGTTTTTTGACCGCAGCGGAGGAGATGGACGTTGAGGATCTCGCTGATTTCCTCGTTGTCGCTGCGCGGTTGCTCGTCATCAAATCTCGGGCGTTACTGCCAATGCTCACCGAGGAAGACGAAGATGCGGTTGATCTGGAGCGGCAGTTGAAAATTTACAAGGAGTATTACGATGCGGCGCAGGTCATGGCCGGCATGCTTCACAAGCATCGTTTCACATATGGGCGCGAAACAGCCGTACGGATTGAGGCGCAGTTCTCGCCTCCGCCAAAACTTAAGGTGGATGGACTGCACGCTTCACTCTTGCATGTTCTGAAGCAGTTGGAACCGATTGTGCTCTACCGCGATGAAGCAACCATCAAACGCACGGTTTCACTGCGGGAAAAGATTGCACACATTCATAGTCTTCTTATGCAGAGCGAGAGTCTGGATTTCCACAACCTTCTTGAACGCGCAGAAAGCCGCACCGATGTTATCATTACCTTTCTTGCTATTCTAGAACTGGTAAAGCAGCAGCACGTGGTCGTGCAACAACAAAATATGTTCGATTCATTTCGCATAGATAAGCACAACGCAGAACCTTTATGAAACTCAAAGCGCAACTCGAGAGTATTCTTTTCATGAGTCCCGACCCGCTCAGTACCAAGAAGCTTGCAGTGATAACGCAGCACAAGCCCGAAGATATTGAAAAAGCTCTGGATGAACTTGGCAAGGATATTGCGGAGGGCGAACGTGGCGTGCTCCTGCAACGCACCGGTAAGGAAGTGCAGCTGACCTCACATCCAGATGCGGCAAAGCTTGTGGAGCAGTTTATTAAATCTGAAATGACCGGAGAACTCACTCGTCCGCAGCTGGAAACATTGACCATTGTCGCCTACCGAGGACCCATTGGGAAAATGGAGCTTGATCAGATTCGCGGCGTGAACTGCGCGCTTATTCTGCGCAATCTTTTGATTCGCGGTCTTATCACGCGCGGTGAGGTGGCGAAGGAAATCTATGAGTATGAAATCTCAATGGATTTCTTGCGTCATCTTGGCCTTTCATATGTACGCGAGCTCCCGAATTATGAGACGCTCTCAAGTCATGAATTGATTGAAGAGATGCTGAAGAAGCAGGAAGAGCGCGAAGCGGCGCAAGCAATGGATGTCCCGCAGGAGATAAATGGATCGGCAGCAGAGGAAACCGCAGAAGGGGCATTGACGACATAGTATGCTTGCCGCACTGGAACACGCTATTTTTTCTGCAGCCAATCCGATACTTGCGACCTTCTTATGGTCCATGCTTCCTGTAACAGAATTGCGCGCGACCATCCCGCTCGCCATCACCGCATATGGACTTTCCTCATGGACCGCGTATGCTTTATCCGTTTTTGGAACGAGTACCATTACTTTTCTACTGCTTTTGCTGCTGGATCCTGCGGTGCGCCTGCTCCGACATATCGGTTTTATCGATCGCTTCATGCATTGGCTTTTTGCACGCACGCGTACGCGTTTCACCAAGGAGTCGGAACGATATGGCTTCTTCCTCGCCCTTGTTATCTTTGTTGCCATTCCATTGCCGGGGACAGGAGGCTGGACAGGCGCGTTGATCGCCTATCTCTTTGGCATTCCGCTGTGGCGCGCATTTGCCGCGATCACGCTGGGGCTCGTCCTTTCCGGATTCATCGTCCTTGCAATCACCAACGGCACACTCGCCATTTTCTAAAAAAACATGTCAATGAAGAGTTCAAAAAAATCCACATCATCCTTCCGCCCTCTTCTGATGGCAAATTGGAAGATGAGTCTCCTACATAGCGAGGCAACGCGCGTCGCAAAGACATTTGTAAAAATGAGCACCAGCCTGGCTGAAGATGTTGATCTTATTATATGTCCAACGTTTACATCTCTTTCAGCCGTTGGGCGGGTACTTCAGGATACGCATATTGCACTTGGGGCGCAGGATGTCTTTTGGGAAGAGAAGGGGAGTTACACTGGTGAGGTTTCTGTTGCTCAATTAATGGAACTCGGTGTGACGCATGTCATTCTTGGACACTCAGAACGCAGGCAGCATGTCGGTGAAACGAATGACATCGTGAATCGGAAGCTTCTTGCGGTTGTTCGTCATGGTCTCACGCCAATTCTTTGTGTTGGTGAGACAACAGAGGAGCGTCGAACTGGTCAGCAAGATCGCATTGTTTCAGAGCAGATTCGCCGCGCATTTCAAAATGTTCGTCCGCCATCTGGCAATCAGCAGTTTGTTGTTGCGTATGAGCCAATTTGGGCAATTGGAAGCGGGGAGCCCTGTGACCCGCAGGAAGCCGTGCGTATGGCAGAAGTGATTCACTATGCGCTGCTGGAGCTTTACGATGAGCATGTTTTGCGTGATACTATTCGTATCACCTATGGCGGATCCGTGACTGCGGTGAATGTCCGTTCATATATTGGTCCCACTGCAATGCATGGCGCGCTCGTTGGTGGCGCGAGTCTTGATCCCGATTCCTTTCTTGCTATGACTGAAGCAGTTGCCCCACGAGATGTCTTTGTAGCATCAGCGCGCGTACCACATAAACATTCTTCAACGAATGCACAAAGACATCAACAAAAGCAAAGAAGAGTATTTTCACAACGCCGCAGAACGCAAACTCGTTCGCGTCGTACTAAGAAATAAATAGCATCTATGCCTACACCTATTCGTATTGGGATCAATGGCTTTGGACGCATCGGCCGCAGCGCGTTTAAAGTTGCTTTTGAGAAAAAGAATTGCGAGATTGTCGCTATTAATGATCTTTCTGATAATAAGGCGCTTGCGCATCTTTTGAAATATGATACTGCGTATGGCCGTTACAACCACGAGGTGGCTTCAACAAAGACCCAGCTTGTCGTTGATAAAAAGAAAATTCCCGTAACTGAATTCAAAGAGCCTGATAAGATTCCATGGAAGAAATATAAGGTCGATGTCGTTTTGGAATGCACAGGAAGATTTCTTGATGCCGAGGGCGCAGCAGGACATATCAAGGCAGGAGCAAAGCGCGTCGTGCTCTCTGCGCCCGGCAAAGGCGAGGGAATACAGACACTCGTTCTTGGTGTGAATGAAAAGGATGATAAAGGGGAAGCGATTATCTCCAATGCGTCCTGCACCACAAATTGTATTTCTCCGGTTGCGTACCTCCTGAACAAGCATTTTGGCGTGAAGAAGGCAATGATGACAACCGTCCATTCCTATACCACAGACCAGGTACTGCAGGATAATGCACATAAAGATCTACGGCGCGCACGTGCGGCAGCACAGAATATCATTCCGACCACAACAGGTGCGGCTATCGCAACCACAGAGACCATCCCAGAGCTCAAAGGAAAGTTTGACGGTTTGGCCATTCGTGTCCCAACCATCACCGTTTCACTCTCGGATTTCACCTTTCTTCTCAAGAAAAAAACAACCGCAGCACAGGTCAATAATGTCTTTAAGCGCGCGGCAGCCAATCCCTACTACAAAGGTATTCTTGCCGTCACAAACGAGCCGCTCGTTTCATCAGATTTTATTGGTGACCCGCATTCCAGCACGATTGATCTTGGTCTCACAAAGGTTGTTGATGGGGATATGGTCAAAGTGATTGCGTGGTATGATAATGAGTGGGGTTACTCGAATCGATTGGTCGAAATGGCTATTGGAGCTATTAAAAAGGCATAATTGCTTTAAACGCAGTTATCCACACCATTGAAAGGGGGTGACAAACAACGTGATGGGTTTAAATAATAAAGTACTTGCCGAGGCATTCTTCTGGTTTGCCATTACCACGGCAATCTTTGGCGTTGCAACACAGCTTTCTCAGCAGCTTATCTTTGCGAGTCCGTTTTTCTACATCGAGCTTGCAATGTTTGGTATGCTCGGAGCAATCTACACCAGCCGCAAATAGGGCGGACGGTTCATGTATCCTGTCTACTCGCCTCGTCGCGAAGCGGGCCGGCAGGCAGGCTTGCCCCCACCCTGTACCAGTCGCCTTTGGATCCGGTACAGGGCTATGCCTTTAGGGTGCTTTTGTATAGAGCTTGCCCGGCACCTAGCGCGCAGCGAGGAGTGGCGCGGGGTTGACGCCCGCAAAAACTTTGGGTAGCCTGTCATGGCTACTTTTTTGCGGCTCGTCCGCTTCGCCAAAGGTGAGTGAGACGAGGCACGCAACGTGGCCCCATCGTCTAATGGTTAGGACGCCAGGTTCTCATCCTGGTAATAGGGGTTCGATTCCCCTTGGGGCTACCATACATACGGCCGCCATTCATGTGGCGGGCGGATGTATGGTATTCTTAGAAGGAGAATCGAACGGGCAGAAGCGAGACAAGCCGCTTGCCAAAGGCGCGGCGTAGGCGAGCGATCGGTTCATGCAAGCACGCGCAGCATGAACCGCTGCCCAGGACAACGAGCCCGCCAAACAGCGGGCGAGGCGGAATTCCCCTTGGGGCTACCACTACAAAACGTTCCGACATTTCCCCAGATTTTTCATGGGCGCGGTTTGCGGCTGCAAAGGCTGCGGGATGTGGTGCATTGCCATCAAGAATCCATACACGCCTGCACAGGACCTTTTCCGCGCCGACCTCGTGCTGGATTCGCTGGAAAATATGAATGAAACAATTCTTGCGCGCATTTCGGAGTGATTGATACGCGCGTCACAAATACGGCAGATTTCATGTATAATACAAAAGCTATGCCAGAAATCATCAATACCTATCTCCTCACCGACCCGGAAACCGCGCTCCCGATGAATCGAGACGATTTTTATGCTGAGCAGATTGCTGCCTTTAAAAAGGATGGAAAACCGACGCGGGCGAATGATGTTGTGCAGGTCTTTCTCTTCAGGTCGAACGGAGAATTACTCGTTTAAAAACGCGCAACGGAATCGCTTGTCGCCGCTTGCCGCTTTTGCGCTAGGCATGTAGGCCACGCCCTTGAAAAATTGCCAAAACGAGATAGCATGAAGGGTATGGAATTAGAGCAACACTTCTCACGAGTCGAACATGCCGATATTTAGTTCGATCCTTGCCATTGCTGGCCTTTCGCTTTTTGAGACCATCAGCAGCATCGATAATGCGGTGATCAATGCCGAGGTGCTCTCCACCATGAGCCAGCGCGCACGGCGTTGGTTTCTCGTGTGGGGGCTCTTGTTCGCTGTGTTCATCATCCGCGGTTTCCTGCCGTGGGCGATCGTTTGGGCGACCTCGCCCTCGCTCGGGCCCATCGGCGCGTTCACGGCATCGTTCAGCGGTGACCCGAAGGTCCACGCGGCCATTGAAGCATCAGCGCCGATCCTGCTTGCGGGCGGCGGCATTTTTCTCGTCTTTCTATTCTTCCACTGGCTCTTTTTGGAGCAGAAGAACTTCGGCCTTCCGGGCGAGCGGTTCTTCATGCGCCAGGGTGTGTGGTTTTACACGGTGGTGTCCGTCATTCTTCTGGTGTCCGTGACTCTCGCCATTCGCATGAATCCTTTGATGGCGCTCGGTGCCGTGGCCGGCTCCACGGCATTCTTCATCACGCACGGGTTCAAAGAGCAGGCGGAGAAGCAGGAGAAAGAGCTCATGAAGCAGCACCTCTCCGATGCGAGTAAGATATTGTATCTTGAGGTCATTGACGCGACATTCTCCATTGACGGCGTGCTTGGCGCCTTCGCATTCACGCTGTCCGTGCCGCTCATCATCCTCGGCAACGGCCTTGGCGCAGTGATCGTGCGGCAACTGACCATCGGCAACATCTCGCGCATCAAGCGCTATCCCTTCCTCAAGAACGGCGCCATGTATTCCATCCTCGTGCTGGGGAGCATCATGCTACTGGATGCCTTTGGCTTGCACATCCCGCAATGGCTCTCCCCGGTGGTGACCTTCGTGACCATCGGCTATTTCTTCTGGAGATCCGTGCGCACAGGCCCGGCTCCCATACAAACCGCATCGTAAATGGAATATTCAAAGCATATCGGCCTTCCCGCGCGCTTCAAGCGGGTTGCCCCATTGCCCACGGGTACACGCATTGGTTATGCGTTTGCACTGGCCATTGGTTTTGGGATTGCAGCGGCCGCGCTCTTTAAAAACCTGCAGCCGCCAGAAGCATTTGACAGCTTTGGCGGCATTGCGGTCGGCATGCTCATGCTTTTCATTGGATTTTTAGTTTTTCTTGTGACAGTGTTCGTCGCGCCTGTGCAATTCAAGCGGTATACGAATGGAACGGCGGTGTTGATGACGCTAGCGTGGGACATTGTTATTGCGCTGGTATTGCTCATAGTGTATTTTGGACTCGAGTTGCTCGGGTCATCTGAAATACGCACCATTCAATAGGATATTTTTTTAACCTGTGCGCATGTGGAGCCGCAGTTCCCCCCTTGTCGGGCGAATTTTGCTATACTGTATTCGTTATACCACCATATGAAATTCAATCCATCGTCATATCTTTCCGTTCTGCGCAAGGCCACAAAACGCCCTGGCCCGCGCCCCGGTGCGGAACTTGTTCCGGTGAAGAAGACCGGTATCCCCACCACGATCCATCGGATGACGTATTCCCCGGAGCAGGTGACGGAAGAGGACGTGAAGGATCCCTCGGTATTGCATCGTCCCCGAGGCAGTGGCGTGCAGTGGATCGATGTGGCCGGACTGGAAGATATTGCAACTTTGGAAAAGGTCGCCGCCGCATTCCACTTGCACTCGCTTGTCCTTGAGGACATCGTCCACACGAATCAACGGCCCAAGTTCGAGCGCTACGATGACATCATCTATATCGTCGCGCGCATGCTCACCATAGACCCGAAGACATCGGAGATCGCGGAAGAACAGGTGAGCATCGTCCATGGCAAAGGGTTCGTGATCCTCTTTCAGGAGAACCCCGGAGATATCTTTGAGGACCTGCGCAATCGGATCCGGGCGAATGTCGGTCGGGCGCGCATGTCCGGTGCGGACTACCTGGTCTATTCCTTGCTCAGCACGCTCGTGGACAGCTTTTATGATATCCTTGAGGAGATCGGCGAGCAGACGGAGTTCTTTGAGGAAAAGATCATCGCAGAACCGAACCGGAACGTCATCGGGGGGATCCACGATCTGAAACAGCAGATCATCGTCCTGCGCCGTTCCATATGGCCCATCCGCGAGGTGGTTCTGCGCCTTCTGGATGAAGACCCCGGCTTGTTCCATAAAGAGACGCGGTTCTTCCTCCGCGATGTGGGCGACCATGCCATTCAGGCTGTGGACACAGTGGAAACGTACCGCGATCTGCTTTCCGGCCTCACCGACCTGTACGTCTCCAGCATCTCCAACCGTACCAATGAGGTGATGAAGGTGCTCACCATCATCGCGACCATCTTCATTCCCTTGACGTTCATCGTCGGCCTCTACGGCATGAACTTCAGGTACATGCCGGAACTTGAGCAGCGGTGGGGTTATCCCGCCATCCTCATTCTGATGTTCATCATTGCAATGGGCATGCTTGGGTACTTCAAGCGCAAGCGCTGGTTCTAAGCTTTTTCCAAAGACCCCGCGGCGCTTTCCTTCCTGACCTACGCCCGTTTTTCTGTACAATATTGTATTGTACTGCAGAAGAGGAGAATCATTCACCCGGCTACGAAAGCACGCCGCGCAGGATGCATGGCATGAGGAATGACAAAATTGAGAAGGGCTAAGTGGTGGAGAAACGCGAGTGCCCATCAAATGCAGAGTTCTATAATTTTCTCCTCTTTGATTTTTGCTACACTATGCAGGTATAAGCACGACAAAAGTACCACTATGGAAAAACCAAATCGTGAGATTCAGATAAACAAGGCATCCATTGCAGTCTCATTCACTGGACTCATGACAGTGGTTTTCATCTAACGGAGTTCTAAGGCAGTCGGAATTCCCCTTGGCAATACCATGTGACGACTGTGTTTATTCAAAGCGCGTAGCGGCATTTCTGTTTGATTACGTATTGTGCCTTTCTAAGTCGATACAATGAGAGAGAATAAAGTCACACATATCCAAATACCATCCATTAGCATCGGACTTGGTGGTATTATGCTCATGTGGCTTACCGTTGGGTTTTCCGTTCCCTTGGTGAATATTCTGCACGATTTTCCGGCTGAGCAGTTATTGTTCATTCGGGGATTTGTGACAATCATCGTCTTGCTTCCGTGGCTCTTGCGGGAACGACTCGCGGTCAGCAGGAAGAATGTGCTGTTGGCGCTTTCTTTTGGGTTGGCTTCCATCGGATTATTCGCCGGTACGCGCATCTGGGGGCCGAACCCGACCATCATCGTTTTTTCCGCATCACCGATACTCAACGTGCTGTTTGCCCGCTGGCGCGGCCGAAGGATCGGCATACCCCCTATCGCTGCATTCATCACATTGTTTCTTGGGATTATCGTCATGCTTCAGCCATGGGCTGTGCAGGGGGAATTTCATCTCAGCGGCTTACTCTGGAGTCTTTTTGGCATGACCATGAATGCCGTTTTTCAAGAGATCCTGGGGCAGAGCAGTAATGCTTCTCCGCTTAGCCGCTCATTGTGGCAGTCGTTTGGATGCATTGCCGTTGGCGGGTTATCGATTCTATGGGTGCCATGGTTGTGGGCAATAGCGGAAGGACATCAGGTATGGTCACTCATCGGATTTGGGCTTCTCTCCGGAGTGTTGAATTTGCGAAGCAACACATTGGCGTTTGATCATCTGCCGACTGCGGTGGCAAGCATACTCGCGGCTGGAGCAGCTCCGGCCACGATCATCATCAGCAATTGGCTCTTGCATACGACGCTCTCTGTTGCGCAGTGGGGTGGCGTTGCTCTGGCAATGGCCAGCGTGGCTTATCTGAGTGCATGGTTAGGGAAGAAATCCTTTGGCACAAAAGGAGTGGCGGTTCAGGATTAATTGCAACACGGAATACAAAGCACCGGGTTGTTTTTGTATGGTAGAATAAAATCATGAGCACACTTCTTCTCACATCAGACTCCAAAGTTCTCCACAATAGTCTTGCAGGTGCCGTCGGTAAGCCTGAAAAAGAACTTAAGGCGCTCTTCATGATTACTGCATCTATGGGTATTCCTGATCGTGCGTATGTTGCAAGACACCGCGAGGTTATGCAAGACAGGGGTATTGCGTTCGAAGAGTATGATTGTGAGGGGAAGTCATTGGAAGAACATCGTGCAGCTTTTGAGGGTCAAGATGTTCTTATTGTTATCGGCGGGAATCCGTTCCACCTTCTGGAAGCAGTGCGAGTGAGTCGTTTTGATCAGGCGGTTTATGAATTTATTGATCGTGGCGGAGTGTACAGCGGAGGAAGCGCTGGTGCATACATCGCTTGTCCGGATATTGGTATCAGTGAACTTAGCCACTGGAATACGCCGGAGTACCGCGGTGGTCTTTCCGATCTTACCGCTATGGATCTCGTACCGTTTTATATTAAGGCGCATTATCTTCCGGAGCAGGAAGAAGAGATGCGCGCGTTTGCTGAGAAAGCCGCATACCCTTTGCGTGTATTAAAAGATGGACAAGGCTTGCTCGTACGAGACGGGAATGTGGAGTTTATCGGAGAAGGTGAGGAGGTTATACTCTAATGCATATCAAACTCCTCCAGTGGAACATTCTCTTTGATGAGAAATACGAAAATATTCTCCGCGAATTGAAGAAAATCAATGCGGATGTGTTGTGTCTGGAAGAGGCGACAACGCAGAGTCCGGTGAACCGCAAGCGCCACGTTGCGGATGATCTTGCGCGCGCTCTTGGCATGCACGTGCATTATGGTCGGGCCGGGCACTGGGAAGGCAGACACTTCGGCAATGCCGTGCTTTCGCGTTTTCCGATCGTGAAGCGCAGGATGATTCCCCTCAAGATCCACGAGGCGTATCACGATACCCCTGAATACATCAAGCGGGGGTATGTTGAAGCGACGCTGAATATTCGCGGAAAACGGTTGGCTGTCGGCGTGACGCATCTGGCATTCCGACGCCGTTTTCATCATACACCGGTAAAAGTGAAGGAGGCGGACAGGCTTATGGAGATCGTCCGGAAGCGCAAGAAAAATTACATCCTTTGTGGGGATATGAATGCCCTTCCGCAGAGCTATACGATCCGGCATTTTAAAAAATGCCTTGTGAATGCCGGACCTCCATACCGTGAAAAATCATTTACGACTATCCCGTTTACGTTTGAGGGATGGCACGCCCGCCGTTTGCACTACCGCGTGGATTATTGTTTTACCACGCCCGATATCCGCGTTAAGACTGCCCGCTTTCTTGGGGATGTGAAAGCCTCTGACCATCTCCCCATTCTTATTGAGCTTGAAGTGTAACACTTCGCACCCCTTGACCGATTACCTTATTATATGACTGAAGCGGAAATCCAGGAGTTTGTGCAGCAGGCTCGCGACGGGGACGCAGAGGCGTTTGGTGTTCTTTTTGAGGAATTTAGTGATCGCGTATACCGTTTTCTCGCCATGCGCGTTTCAGAGAAGGAAACAGCGGAAGATATCACGCAAACGGTGTTTGTTGAAATGATTCAGTCGCTCGGTCGATATAAGAAGCAAAGGAATGCAAAGTTTTCGACCTGGCTTTTCCAAATTGCGCGTTTTCGGCTCATTGATCATTATCGCAGTAAAAAGGCGCACATACCGCTCGAAGACGTTCCAGAGCCCGTTCAGGAGCCCGCACACGCAGATCCAGTCCAGGACAGGGCATTACGTGACGCTTTGAACACATTACCAGAACAACAGCGCACCGTACTGCACCTTCATTTTTTTGAGGACATGTCTCCCCAGGAAATTGCGGTCGTCCTAAAGACAACAGCAATCAATGTCCGCGTCATTCAGCATCGAGCCATTAAAGTTTTGCGCACTCTTATTACCATATAACATGCAATTCCCATTTTTATATAACATACGTGAAAACAACGACGATCTTCGCACGCGTTTTCAGGCTATGCAGACCCCGCATCTTTCTGTTGAGCACAAAAAGCGTATGCTTGGGGAATTACAAAAAACATTTAAAAATGTAACAACAAAGGATGACGCTCGATATAGGATGCGTCAACCATTTTATTTTTTTAGACAAACAAAACCTATGATCCCGATACTCGCAGCAATCGTTATTCTTCTCGGTGGTACCTTTGGCACGGCAGCAGCTGCTGATGCCGCAAAGCCCGGCGATGTATTTTTTGGCGTTGATCGTGCCGCAGAACAAACAAGTCTCGCGTTTGCCTTTAGTGGCGAGAAGAAGGCTCGCATACGCACGAATATTGCAGAAGAGCGCGAACGCGAACGCGTGGAGCTGCAACAGGAAGGCCGCACAGAAGATGCCGCTCAGGCAGAGGAGCATGCGGATGTTGCGCTTGTCCAAGCCATTGAGACGATCTCTGATGTTCGTGTAAAAATAGAGGAAAAGGGGAATGACGATGCGTTGCAAGCGCTTACCGAGGTTGAAAATCGTCTTGAGGCATTACGCCAGATGCGTGATGACCGGGATGGTGATGCAGATGACTCTGGTGATGACATGACGGCGAAGGGATTAACAGAGGCCGAGGTGCACATTGAGAATGGCGTTGCAGAGGTACAGGTGGAATACAACGATGAAAAGCAGACGTTCGTTCTGGTGACGAGCGATCGCGATGCCATTATTGCCGAGATTGTCGCACGAACCGGCGCGACAGAAGAAGCAGTGCGCGCTGCTGTGCGTATTGAGGAGAACGGCGTTGTTGATGAACCTATTGATGATGTGTCTGATGATGACAGCGCTGATAGCAGTGAAGACATCAATGATGATTCTCATGCAACCAATAGCAGCAATGGCGAGCAGGAACAAGAGCAGGAACAAGAGCAGGAACAAGAGCAGGAACAAGAACAGGAACAAGAGCAAGAACACGTGAACGGCAACACCAACCAGAATCAGGAGCAAGAGCAGGAGCAAGAACAGGATCGTGAAGAAGAGCATGCAAACACCAATACATCGGATGATGAGGAGCAAAGTGATGACGAACAGAATCAGGAACAAGTGCGAAACGAAATTCGCGTTGAAGTGAACCAAGAAGATGGCAAGGCAGAGATCCACACTCGCATCGGCAGCGCTGAGATGGAATGGGAGCTCAAGACAACAAATCAGAACACAATCCTACTGAGCATCAGCGGAAAAACTGGACTTTCCGGCGCACAGATTCAGGCCGTGTGGCAATATAGCGTCGAAGACTAATCATTAACATCCTAGGCGTTCTTTTCCAAAAGCCCCTGGCACCCCGTCCGGGGTTTTTGGTTTATTATTTGAATAGAGTATGCAGCGTATAAAAAACACACCCGGGGATTTTTGCCATGGGTGCTGCGATGCAACAATACGCTCGTCAAGAATTCTGGTATACTATTATTGTGTACATGTGTTAAGAAAGAGACACGAACTTCACATACTATGAGCCGAATCAGACGGGTAATCTTCATTATTATCGCACTCGCGTTTCTTGGAGTACTCCTCCTTGGGGGCGCCTTTAGGCTCATCACTGATTGGTGGTGGTTTCAATCGATTAACCACACCACTTTTTTTACAACAATCCTCAGCTCACAGCTGCTTGTTGGTTTTGGGGTTGCGCTTTTTTCCTTCCTTTTTGTCTGGGTGAATTTACTACTCGTTCGGCGTTTTGCGGCACATCATTCTCGATCCTTCACCTTCCGTGCGGGCATAAAGGCCGGCATACCACAAGTGAAGACCGTTGAGGTACAAAGCATTATTACTCGGCTCTCTTTTCCTCTTTCGTTGCTCATCGGGATCATGATGGGGTTTGCTGCAGCGAGTCAATGGGATACAGTCTTACTTTTTATGAATCAGACGGCGTTTCATGAAACAGACCCGCTTTTTGGACGGGACGTTGCGTATTATGTATTTACACTACCCTTCTTGCAGAATGCACTGTCTTTTGCTTTTACGCTCATTGTTATCGCAATTGTGGTAGCGTTCGTTCTGTACAATGTTCTTGGTGTTCTGGATTTTCGCGGCGGGATACGTCAGGCGTTCCGTGGTTCCTTAAAGACCGTTGTTTCTGCGGCACGGCGGCATCTTGCACTTCTTGTTGCACTCTACTTTTTTCTTGTCGCGCTGAAGGATTACTTTGTTGATATTCCCAATCTCGTTTATTCTGCGGCAGGTTCCTTCACAGGCGCAGGGTATACCGACGTGACAATTCGCATTCCGCTTTTACAGATCGGCGCAGTGCTTGCTTCACTTGTTGGAGCAGTACTCATCATTCATGCATTCCGTTCCAGTACCCGCCAGGTTGTAGGAACCATTTTTCTTTATTTCTTCATAACGATTATCGGTGGCGCAGTGGTACCAGGTATCGTGCAGCGTTTTATTGTGTCGCCGAATGAGCTTGTAAAAGAGGAGAAGTACATTGCATACAATATTGCCGCAACGCAGGCTGCGTATGGCGTGGATACATTGGAAAAGCGCGACCTGTCCGGTGACACTTCGCTCACACAAGCAGATTTGGAAGCAAATTCCGGGACCATCAGAAACATCCGGTTATGGGAGCGCGCACCGTTACTGGATACCTTTGGTCAGATTCAGGAGATTCGCACATATTATGACTTTGTGTCCCTTGATAACGACCGGTATACCATTGACGGAGAATTGCGCCAGACGCTTCTTTCTCCGCGTGAACTTTCTGCCGCTGCACTCCCGCAGCGCAATTTCATTAATGAGCATCTTACCTTCACGCACGGATTCGGGCTTACGCTCGGGCCGGTGAATGAGGTGACCCCAGAAGGCCTGCCCGTGCTCTTTATTAAGGATCTTCCGCCAGCATCGACAAAAAGTGAATTGGATGTGACCAGGCCGGAGATCTATTATGGGGAACTCGCAAATGATTTTGTCGTTGTGAATACTGACGCAGAGGAATTCAACTATCCATCGGGTGAAGAGAATGTTTTTTCCACGTATGAAGGAGAAGGGGGAGTACCCGTGAATTCACTCTTCCGTAAACTTCTTTTTGCGCTTCGGTTTGGCTCAAACAAGCTCTTCTTTTCCAACGATATTACGACAGATTCCAAGATCATGTTCTATAGGGATATTCATGAGCGCGTACGACGATTGCTGCCGTTTTTGAAATTTGATCAAGATCCATATCTTGTGGTGCGGGAAGATGGCTCACTGACATGGATGTATGACGCGTATACAACGACGAATCGCTATCCGTATGCAGAACGCAGAACAGATGATCTCTTTGACCAAAATAAAACTGCGTCGGCAATTCCCGGAACATTGAATTACATCCGTAACAGCGTCAAGATCACTATTGATGCATATGACGGAAGTATGACACTTTATACCGCAGACGCAGAGGATCCGCTCATCCAGACGTATGCAAAGATCTTTGATGATTCATTTGTGCCGCTGACAGAGATGCCGGAGGACCTTCGTTCTCATATACGATATCCGGAAGATATTTATCGCTATCAAGCAGATATTTATAGCGTGTATCACATGGAAGAGCCGCAGATTTTTTACAATAAGGAAGATGAATGGCAGATCCCCACAAACACCGGTCAGGATGTGGGCGACCCCATCATGCGTCATCTTGTGATGAGCCTGCCAGATGAAGAGAATGAGGAGTTCATTTTGATGCTGCCGTATACTCCGCGCGGCAAGGATAACCTTGCGGCATGGATGGTTGCACGCAATGATGGCGAAAACTATGGAGAATTGGTTGTGTATCGCTTCCCCAAGCAGGAGCTTGTCTTTGGCCCAACGCAGATCCGCAACCGCATCAACCAGAACCCAGACATTTCGCGGCAGATCTCCCTCTGGGACCAGCGCGGCTCAGAAGTGATTCAGGGGAGCCTGTTGGTGATTCCCATCGAATCCTCCTTGCTCTATGTGCAGCCGCTGTATTTGCGCGCGGAAGGCGGACGCATCCCGGAACTCAAGCGGGTGATCGTGGCAAACGGCAATAACATCGCCATGGCAGAGACGCTGGACCTCGCGCTCGCGCAGCTCTTTACTGATGCACCGCTGACGGTTGATGAAACAGTGGATGAGGCCACAACAACCATAGAAACGACAACCAACAGCACGGTGCTGGAGCAAGCACAGGCCGCGTATGAACGCGCCCTTGCCGCGCAAAAACGCGGTGACTGGGCAACGTATGGCACAGAGATCACCCTGCTTGGCGAGTTGTTAGGGGAGTTGTAAAAGCCTCTCTCCTTGACAGAACGGGAGTGATAGGTTAGTATCAGTTGTTCATCGAATATCGAGCTATGTGCTATCTCTCGCTATTCAGAACGAGAGATTACTACATAACGATATTCATGAGAAACATCAATCGAAATTTTAAACGTGGTCGCACGCAGGGTGGCGGAAGTCAGCGCTCTGGCAGCAAGTTTTATCGTGGGCAGGGTGGCGGCGGCGGACAGCGACGCAGCAGAGGTGGCGGCGGCGGACGTGGCCGTGGGACGTATATTCACCCCGATAGGTACATCAACAAAGCAACGGTCCTCGATGAGCAGAAACCGTATCAATCAAAGCATACCTTTGCGGATTTTGGCTTCTTGCCGATTCTTGATAAGGCATGTACGAGAAAGGGATACACGACCCCAACCGCTATTCAGGATGACGCGATTCCGCCGATTCTTGAAGGCAAGGACGTGATTGGTCTTGCGAATACCGGCTCAGGAAAGACCGCGGCATTTGTGCTGCCAATTATTCAACATATTGTCGCAACACACACGAGCACCAAGGCATTGGTGGTTGCACCAACGCGTGAACTCGCGGTGCAGATAGAAGAAGAGTTCCGCGCGTTTAGCAATGGCCTGCGCATGAACACCGCGCTATGCGTGGGTGGCGCGAGCATGGGCAAACAGAAGGCGCAGCTTGCCCGTCGCCCGCAGGTGGTGATCGGCACGCCCGGACGCCTGAAGGATCTCACCGAACAACACATCTTGAAGCTGGGTGACGTGGATGTGCTCGTGCTTGATGAAGTGGATCGCATGCTCGACATGGGCTTTCTGCACGATGTGCGTTTTCTCATCGACAAGACAAATCCGAATCGTCAGTCATTATGCTTCAGCGCGACCATCACGCCGGCGATTGAGAAGTTGCTCGCGGACATGCTCAAAAACCCAGTGACGGTTTCTGTGCGCACGAGCCAGAAGCAGGAGCATATTGAACAGGAAGTGATCAAGGTGCGGAGCAAGGAAGACAAAATTACCATGCTTTTAAAGCTCCTTGCGCAGCCGCAGTTTGATAAAGTGCTGGTCTTTGGCGGAACCAAGTGGGGCGTGCAGAAGCTTGCAGACGCGCTCAACGCGAGAGGCCACACCGCGCAGGCGATTCATGGCAACAAAACACAGCCGCAGCGTCAGCGCGCTCTCCGTGCCTTTAAGGAAGGCAAGGTGAAGGTGTTGGTCGCAACGGACGTAGCCGCGCGCGGTTTGGATATTCCCAACGTGAGCCAGGTTGTGAACTTTGACGAGCCAATGAGCCATGATGATTACATTCACCGCATCGGCCGTACGGGCCGCGCCGGCAAAGCTGGGCATGCACTGACATTCGTGGTCGGAGGATAAAGGGATTTTTGTGTCTAGAGGTTGACCGGGGTTGCGGATACCAGTGCGTACTACGCCACGGGCAGAATCTCTTTTTAACTACCCGCGACCTATGTTATACTTTCTGCGTTAAAAACTAAGGGGGATTTTTTATGCCACAAATAATAAAAAAAGATCAGCGGTTTCAATCCTTACGCCGTTTCAATATTTTTATGGCCGTTTTGCACGCGGTGCAGGGCACGCTCATGCTGGTCTTGTCGAGAGATTTTTCTTTACCAGTTACAACGTCATACGTTGAGTATGATCCGTTTGCGGGTCAGCTCGCCGCAGAGACAGTAACAAAGTTTGAGTTCGCGATCGGCCCACTGATCGCTGGTTTCTTATTCCTCTCTTCCATCGCGCACCTTGCCGTGAGTCTTCCAGGTATCTATGAATGGTACAGGGAAAATCTCAAGAAAGGCCTTAACGTCGCACGTTGGGTAGAATATAGCGCATCATCTTCTTTAATGATCATTGTTATCGCAATGCTCGTTGGAGTCTATGATTTTTCCAGTCTCATACTTCTCTTTTCTCTGAATGCAATGATGATTCTTTTTGGCTGGGTGATGGAGGTTCACAATCAGACAACAGAAAAGACAAACTGGCTAAGTTACTGGTTTGGCGTTATTGCCGGCGCCGTGCCGTGGATCGTGGTTGCGCTGTATCTTTTTAATGCCGGCGAGGGCGAATTCCGCGCACCAGCATTCGTTTATTGGATCTACTTTTCCATCTTCCTCTTCTTCAACGTGTTCGCTATCAATATGGTGCTGCAGTATAAGAAAGTGGGGAAGTGGCAGGACTACCTCTACGGCGAACGGGCATATATTGTTTTGAGTCTTGTTGCAAAATCGTTACTTGCGTGGCAAGTATGGGCTGGTACTCTACGCCCTGTCTGATAATTAGCCTGAACTGACGAAAAACCTGCCCGTGCTCATCTTCTTGACAAGAAGGAGCGTTTGGCGTAGATTTGATTGTTCACTTTTTGCCGGATAGTCCGGTATGGGTGGTGCGCGCACAGATCGGCCCCGCGCGCGCCACCCAATTTTTTTATCCGCTTTCGCCCTGGCGCAGGCAGTGTTTCATTTGACATGGGTGCTTTCTCATTCTAGGGTGAACCTGTCCAACTCTCTGTGCTCTATGCACATACCAGGAGGCAGTATGTCGTCGCCCCTTACCTCCGAGAACGTCGTTCACATCATCCTGCAGCTCTGTGCAGCGGTGGCGCCAAATGCGCGGACTTCATTCCTGACCTCCACGCTCTGGAAGGCCATCTGCAAGGCCTATCAGAGTGACGGTATTCAGGATGCCCTTCCCGATGGGCATTTCCGGTCCGATCTCTTCGACATGTGGTTCCGGAACGCCCTCCGCGAGGCGACCCACAAGGGTTACCTCGCCCCTGCAGGCGTGGAACGACTCTTCCTCACAGATATCGGCCGCACCATGGCCGAGATGCATCCGCTGCCGGAGGCGCTTGCTCCACTTGCGGAGTACCTTCAGGCGACCGCACCCAAGGCGCCCGTGGTGCCATGATCCCCGTGCGGCATCGCGCCGCTTTTGTCCATCGGGCGGCAGACCATTCCCAACGTCTGCCGCCCCTCCCTTTTATTTACAATAAAAAAACGAGCCCCCTTTTGGTAAGCGGTGGGGGCTCATGTATCCGCATGTTGGAGGACTGAGAGAACGAGACATCTCTTCTCGTTCGGCCTGAGTTTGTACGGCAGGTCTGCAAAGACCAGCTCCACAAGCTTGCTGGCAGTCCGAGAAGGATCCCCGAGCCGGTACATCTGTACCCGGCGCAGGATCTGCTGCGTGGATCTCTCGAGGATGGCGAGGCGTTCCTCAACGTCCTCAATTGGGTCGCCGTGGCCGGGGATGATCATCCTCGGCTTCAGCGCTTTGATCCGCACGAGCGACTTCTGTGCCGCAAACAGGTTTCCCTCGGGAGTGTAGATCGAGGGGACCCTTTCGCGGCCAGGCCGGTTAGGGACGAGGTCGCCCCCGATCAGGATTCCGTACTCCGGAATCCAGAAGGCGACTTCCCCTGGGCAGTGTCCGGGCGTTTCTATGACTTCGACGTGATATCCGTCGAACTGAAACCCATCCGGAGGGAACGGCCCATAGACGCCGCCGTCCTCACCCCACATGCCTTCATGCCGCATCTTTGGTCCGCAAGCGATGCTTGCAACTGCTCCGTAGAGCTTTGCAAGTGGCTTGTCGGCGGCTGTGAAGCCAGTGAGGCTGTTGCCTGTCTTCCTTGCCAGAATACGTCCGGCTTCAAGGAGTTTCCCCGGAGAGCGGAGACTCCAGAAGCTTTTCTTATGGCAGTAGACAGGCACGCCGGGCGCAACATGGCGGAGATTGCCAATATGGTCCGGGTGTGAATGGGTCAGGAGCACCCCGTGGAGGTTTGCCCCTGTTGCGCGCCTGAGTCTCGCAAGTTCCCAGTTTTTGCCGAAAGCGAACCAGAACAGGCCAGGGTCGGTCATGAGTAGCGAGTTATTCTTCCGTCGCATCACGAGAGATGGGGGACTGTCCATGGCTCCGGGAAGGAGCCACAGATTCGGTGCGAGTTCTCGCATCGCAGGCTCCTTTCGGAGTAGGTTGTGAATGTTCAGGCGTTTCCCGAACCTTACATTCTACCATATTTATATAAAAATGTCAATATACGGCAAAAAATACACCTGCTATACTTCAGTGCGTGATCTCCTTTGCTATACAAAAAAGTTCAAAAAGATCCCGTGCACGACTCGGGATTTTAAAGACCCCGCATGGCGAAGTGGAAACGCCGACGCTGGTACCGGTTGCAACACAGGCTGTGGTCAAGACTCTCACCAGCGAGCAGGTTGTGCAGACCGGCACCCAGCTTCTGATCGCCAATACGTTCCATCTGCACTTGAAGCCCGGTGAGAAGGCGGTGGGGCGTGCAGGGGGCCTGCATAACTTCATGCAATGGAAGCGTCCGCTCATGACCGATTCCGCGGGCTATCAGGTGTTCAGCCTTGGCTTTGGCATGGATCTAGGGAGCGGGAAGATCGGCAAGGGGGGAGAGAAGCGCGTGCAACAGGGAGAGCAGCCGCAGCACATACGCATCACGGAACGCGGCGTGCACTTCCGCTCGCCCGTTGATGGGAGCAAGCTTTTCATCGGGCCAAAAGAGTCCATGGCTATACAGGAGCAGCTCGGTGCAGATATCATGTTCGCGTTCGACGAATGCCCGCCGCCCAGTGCGAGCAAGGCATACATGGCGGCATCGGTTGAGCGTACGCATCGCTGGGCGCTGCAGTGCATCAAAATGCACAAGACGCGGCAGGCGCTTTTTGGCATCGTGCAGGGCGGGAAGTATAAAGATCTCCGCCGTAAGAGCGCGGAGTATATCGCGAGCCTCCCGTTTTCGGGCTTTGGCATCGGCGGGGAATTCGGCGCAGACAAAGCGACCATGGAGAAAATGGTCGGCTGGGTTACGGATGTACTTCCAGAAAAAAAGCCGCGGCACTTGCTCGGCATCGGCCACCCGGAGGATATTCCGCGCATCATCAAGGCGGGCGTGGATACGTTTGATTGTATCGTGCCGACGCATTATGCGCGCCATGGCACTGCGTTCATTGGTACAGGGCGGCTGGACATGACAAAGACAGTGATGCTGTCGCAGAACAGGCCGTTGGATTCGGCGTGCGCCTGCGCGGTCTGCACCACATACACCCGCGCATACATCAGCCATCTCGTGCGCGCAAAGGAGATCACCGGCCTTTCACTACTGACGTTTCACAACCTCTGGTATTTTAATCAACTTGTCGCAGGATACCGCAAGCAGATACAACAGGGGAAGCTATGACCATTTTCTGGCTCACCACGCTTGGCGTTTTTACTTTTGTCGTTCTTGAGGGGATCGTTTCTTGGATTGAGGGCACGCTCACAAAGAACTCGCGTCGTAAGCCTGGTATTTCCTTTCTTGCGCATTCCGCCATGTGGTCTGACGCATTCTTATTGTCAGTCATTCTTGGCTTGATTTTGCCGCACCTCGTATATCCATGGTGGGGTGTGGTTATTGGATTACTCCTTGGCAGTGTTGCGTCTGTTGCGCTGCACCGCGCGTGGGGGTCTTCTGGCGCAACAGGGCATATGTGGCATTCGCATGCTTCTCGTCATTGGCTGCGCGACATGAGCATCGCTGGTTGGATGCATTTTCTTTTCACTATTTTTGCGCTCGCCATCATGTATCTCTATGTGGCATCTCCGGTGCCATCACATGCAGCATGGTTGATCGGTGCGATACTTGTCGTTTTTGTGCCTGCAGCCTCCTTAGTACCAACAATGGTACTGACAAGGGGAAAACCAGGCAAAAATGAGTGGAAGATTGCGGGTCTTATGTGGGGAATGGTTCTGCTGGTAACAGCGCTGAAGGTTGCAGGGTTTTGACGGATACCGTGCCCGCATTGCTCCCTTTTTGTACTTTATGCTAGAATAGAGCTATTCAATAAAGGTTTTTAGGGGGAATCCTTATGAAAAATACGTCCATTCTACTTATCATCGTTCTCGTGATCATTGTTGTTGCGGGTGGTATTTATTATTTCGTCACGCAGACAGGTGATGAAGAGGTGCCGGCAGAAATAAATGTGAACGCGACATCCATCAATGCAACGATCACCGATAATCTTCCAGATCCATCATTAACTGATGAAAATTGGGATCCAGCAACGCGAGGCGACCTGACAGTGAATGCAGAAGGAACTCATAATGATGTTACATTTTCATTTTCCACAGCGAGTCGCGTGTCATCATTCCAAGGCGTTGATGCTGAAGAGGGGAATGAATTCGTTGTGGTGTATTTCGGTACGATTCCCTTTGCAGATCGCGATGCAGTCGTGCAATGGCTTGGCAAAGACGTTGCCATTGTTGATGGGGCGGGTACCAGTTATGCACTTCAGAGCTTTCAGGTTATTACTGAATATTCACAGCCCAGTGAAACAGGATTTTTCCAGTTTGCCGTTCCCACAGGTGGGAGTAATTACCGCATTCAGTTTGGTGAAGGAGAAGACGCAACAACTGTCGGCCTCGGCTTTTAGTCTTTTGCGGGTACTCCGGGCGTTCTCTTTGCGGAGCGCGCGTTTGGCATTGGCGCTATGAAGATTGGCATCCTCTCCCAAACGTATTACCCGATCAAGGGTGGCATTGCAGAACACGTTCATGCAACGGCAACAGAACTGCGCAAGCGCGGGCATGAGGCAACCATCATTACCGCGAATTTTAACCGCGGAGATGAGGAATGGAGTGATGGCGTAGAGCGCATTGGGCGGGATCTGACGCTGCCGTTCAATGGTGCATTCGTGAATATAACCATTGGCGCGCGACTCGCCGCAGATTTTCGGCGTCTTGAGAAGAAGTACAATTTTGATGTGCTGCATATTCATAACCCGCCAGATCCCGTGTTGCCTATCGTTGCGACATTGAATGCAAAAGCGCCGATCGTGGGAACCTTTCATACGTATAAACCATCGAGTCTTGCATATAAGATCATGCAGAGACCGCTGGACCACCGCGTTATTCAAAAGCTTAGGGTGCGTATTGCGGTTTCTGAAGCTGCCAAATCTTTTTTCAGCAAGTATTTTACCGGCCCTTGGGAGATCCTTCCCAATGGTGTGAATATTGAGCGCTTTCATCCTTCAAACGCACCCATGCCTCATCTCGCCGGTGGACCTCCCACGATCCTCTTTGTGGGGCGTATGGATCCGCGCAAAGGGGTGAATATCATGCTTGATGCGTTCACGCGGCTTGCAAAAGATGCTCCAGATGCCCGTCTTGTGGTGGTCGGTGGAGGGATACTTATCCATCACTATAAGCGGTATGTGCCTTTGGATTTGCGCCCGCGCGTGCAGTTCATGAATTATGTCTCCTGGCAGGATCTTCCGCGATACTACGCGAGCGCAGATATTTGCTGCTTCCCAGCATATGGAAGGGAAAGTTTTGGTATTGTATTGGCTGAGGCAATGGCTGCTGGAAAACCCATGGTCGCATCTGATATTGTGGGGTACCGTGCGGTCATTGATGATGGAAAAAACGGACTCCTTGCCAAAACAGCAGATGCCGCGGATTTTGCGAGGAAACTCAAAATTCTGCTCGATGATAAGGATCTCCGCAGGAACATGGGGGAGCATGGCCGCCATAAGGCAGAAACGCACTACGCTTGGCCTGCAATCGTTGATAAACTTGAAGGGTATTACAGGCAGGCAATCAGCGCCCATCGGGAGGGTTGACGCCTCAAAACACTTTGCTATACTGCATTAGCACTCTGAGTGAAGGAGTGCTAAACTGTATACATGACACAGGACATACAACTCTCAGAACGTCAGGAAGATTTACTTAAACTTATCGTTGAAGCGTTCATTGATGAGGCAGAACCAGTTTCATCCAAGTATCTCGTTGAGGTGCATGGGCTTTCCTGGTCGCCGGCGACCATCCGTAATGATATGGCGTTTCTGGAACAGACGGGTTTTATTACGCATCCGCATACCTCTGCAGGGCGTATTCCAACAGAATTCGGCTGGAAATACTATTTGAAGCAGCAGCGCGTCGCACCATTGGATGCCAAGGAAGCATCGGCACTCAAGCGCGCCGCAGGCCAGACAAAAGATGCAACGCAGCGTACAAAAGAGCTCGCAAAGTCTCTGGCTGATATTTCCCAGCAGACGGTGATTGTCGGGTTTGCGCCACATGACGTCTATTACACGGGAATTGCGAATCTTGTGCGACATCCTGAATTCCAAAGCATGGATGTGCTCTCAGAAATGACTGGTATTGTGGACCACTGTGATGATGTCATCTCTCGCTTGTTCCAGTCACTGCAGCCAGAACCGCAGATTTTACTTGGTAGCGAGAATCCCTTTGGTGCCGCCGCAGGGACAATCGTGAGTCGCTGGGGGAAGAAGCCGCACGGCATTTTTTGTCTTCTTGGTCCCATACGCATGAATTATCCAAAAAATATTGCCCGTATATCATTCATTCAACATCTGCTGACGTAAGTATGGATACACACCACGAACAGAAAAAAGACAAACATCGACGCGAGCTTGATGAAATAAAAATGAAAGCCGAGGAGTATTTGAGTGGATGGAAGCGCGCTCAGGCTGATTATCAAAATTTGCAAAAGCAATCAGAGAAGGAGAAGTTGGAGATAGGGAGTTTTGCACGCTCGGCGGTGCTTGTGCAGATGCTGCCGATCCTCGAAAATCTTCGCCGTGCGTTTCATCACGTGCCCGATGAACAGAAAAAAGCGGAATGGGTGGTCGGCCTTCAGCATATTCAGACACAGATGGAAGAACTTTTGACGCAATATCAACTCACGGAGATTGACGCAGAAGGCAAACAATTCGACCCACACCTGCATGAAGCGGTCGCGCGCGAAAAGCGCGACGGCGTTGAAAGCGATGTTATTCTTGAAGTGCTGCAGAGCGGATGGAAGTATGGCGAACGGGTTTTGGTTCCAAGTAAGGTCAAAGTCGCAGAATAAATATTAATCGAACTCATATGCGTATTACACCTTGGCGCCCACTTTTTCCGGAGATGTTCGAAGATGAATTCTGGGGAGAGCAGTGGCATTTCAGCCCAGCGATCGATGTGTATGAGGATGGTGATACCGTCATCATTCAGTCACCGATTGCAGGTATAGATCCAAAATTACTGAAAATTGAAATTGAGGAAAACGTCCTCAAACTTTCTGGTGAAATGAAAAAGCAATCTGAAATTGACGAAAAGAATTATTACCGCAAAGAAGTTCGCCAGGGTAGTTTCTCTCGCGCCGTTGCGCTCCCGCATGCTGTTGATGCTGATAGGGCCAATGCGACCTATAAAGATGGCGTGTTGATGATTCAGATCCCAAAGCGTGAAGAAATGAAGCCGAAATCCGTAACCGTAAATGTTGAGGAGCAATAAATGACATATCACTCACCACAAAGTCCGCTGTCCAATGTGCCTGGAGGCAACAGTCGGCTGCTCAAATTTTCCGTGAGCTGCCCCGTGTGTGAGCATGCCTATGATTTGCAGGCTTTGCGGATCGTCGGTGAGTCAGACCAGTCTTTGCTCACGCATATCGTGTGCGGACGATGCTCCACCGCCGTACTCACGCTCGTCGCGGTGAAGCAAAGTGGCGTAGTGGCAACGCGAACGGTTATTGATCTTATGCCGGAAGAGATTCCAATGCTTGAAGATAGGCATGTGCATGAAGATGAGATTCTTGATTTCTATTCACAGCTGGAAGAAGACACGCTCCGGCCTTATCATTTTGTTTAATTTTTCGTAAAAACTATGAGTAAAATTCTCGGTATTGATTTGGGGACAACGAACTCCGCAATGGCGGTCATTGAAGGCGGTCAGCCAAAGATTCTTGAGAATCGTGAAGGCAATCGCACGACGCCATCCGTTGTGGCAATTTCAAAGAACGGCGAACGTCTGGTTGGGTTGCCCGCAAAACGACAGGCAGTAACAAATCCGGAAAACACGGTTTTTTCCGTGAAGCGTCTCATGGGTCGCCGTTTTGGGGATGAAGAAGTACAGCGGGATCTTAAGATTTTGCCATACAAAATGGTACAGTCCGGTGAGGGCGTCAAGGTAAAGATGGGAGATGCAGAGCACACGCCGCAGGAGATCTCTGCAATGGTCTTACAGAAGCTCAAAGCAGATGCGGAAGAGAAGATCGGAGAGAAGATCACTGAAGCAGTGATCACTGTTCCGGCCTATTTTGATGACGCGCAGCGTCAGGCAACCAAGGACGCGGGGAAGATCGCCGGTCTTGACGTGAAGCGCATCATCAATGAACCGACTGCCGCAGCCTTGGCATACGGCTTCAACAAGAAAAAGGATGAAAAGATCGCCGTGTATGACCTTGGTGGCGGAACATTCGATATTTCCATCCTTGAGGTGTCCGCCGACACTGTTGAGGTGAAGTCAACAAATGGCGACACGCACCTTGGCGGTGATGACTTCGATCAGGTGATTATCCGTTGGATTATCGATGAATTCAGGAAGCAGGATGGTATTGATCTTGGTAAGGATCAACTGGGATTGCAGCGCCTCAAAGAAGCGGCAGAAAAGGCGAAGATCGAACTTTCAACGCAGACAGAAACAGAGATCAACCAGCCATTCATCACACAGGACGCGAGCGGACCGCGGCATTTGGTCATGAAAATGACGCGGGCAAAGCTGAATGAACTGGTGTTGGAACTTGTGGAGAAGACGCTGGAGCCGGTCAAAGCCGCGCTCAAGGATGCCGGCGTTGAAACAAAGGATATCAACGAGGTGGTCATGGTTGGTGGTATGACCCGTATGCCGCTTGTTATTGAAACCGTACAAAAGTTCTTTGGCAAAGAACCGCACCTTGGCGTGAACCCGGATGAAGTGGTTGCCATTGGCGCGGCCGTGCAGGCTGGTGTGTTGCAAGGTGATGTGAAGGATGTACTCCTTTTGGATGTGACGCCGCTGACGCTGGGTCTTGAGACCCTTGGTGCAGTGAGCACGCCGCTCATAGAACGCAACACCACCATCCCAACAAGTAAATCGCAGGTGTTCTCAACCGCTGCTGATAATCAATCATCTGTAGAGATCCATGTGCTGCAGGGCGAGCGCCCGATGGCGGGCCAGAACAAGACGCTCGGCCGCTTTATGCTGGACGGCATTCCTCCGGCCCCGCGCGGTATGCCGCAGGTTGAAGTAACATTTGACATCGACGCGAATGGCATTCTGAACGTGAAGGCGAAGGATAAGGGAACAAACAAAGAACAGAGCATTCGCATTGAAGCATCAACAAGTCTTTCAAAAGAAGAGGTTGCAAAGATGCAGAAGGAAGCAGAGGCGCACGCGGAAGAAGACAAGAAACAGCGCGATCTTATTGATGCCCGCAACCAAGCAGAAGCGCTGATGTATTCAACAGAGAAGGCTATCAAGGATGCTGGTGATAAAATGACCGCGGATGAAAAGAAGCCGATCGAGGAAAAGATGGAAGCGCTGAAGAAGGTGAAGGACGGCGAAGACAAAGCCGCCATTGAAACGGCAACAAAGGAGCTTTCAGACGCAGCCCAGAAGATCGGTGAGAAGCTCTATAAAGAGCAGCAGCAGGCCGCAGAAGGCGGCTCGTCCGCCGATGCCCCAAAAGGCGAAGGCGAGGAAAAGGTCGTTGACGCGGAAGTCGTTGATGACAAAGACAAGACTGAAGAAAAGAAGAGTGATAAAAAAGAATAATTATGCCAAACGTACAACAGCCGCAGCCCGGGCAACAACAGGGCCAGCAAATTCAGATCAAACTCCCTGATGATGTTGGCAAGGGCGTACACGCAAACCTCATGAGCGTGATGCATACGAAAGAGGAGTTCATCATAGATTTTATTCTTGTAAATCCTGCGCAGCGTCAGGGTATGGTGAATGCTCGTGTGGTCACAAGCCCAGGCCATGCAAAGCGCATTGCCAAGGCATTGGAAGAGAACGTGAAGAAATACGAGTCAACGCACGGCACCATAGCAGAAGCACAGGCACCAGAAGTGGGCTTTACTGCATAAAGGAAGACCGGCAGCCACCGTTTATGGAGGGGCTGCCGGTGCGGACGTTGTGCGAAGCACGGAGTGCGGAGCGCGCGGGGTGACGGTCATGAAGAGCAAAACAATCATGCCCATCAGGATCATACCCATGAAGACCCAGAAGGCCCAGTGCATGCGCGGCGGTCGCTCCAGCTGCTCATTGCAGTACGGGCAGTTCTCAGCCTCGCTTTGGCTGTCGTAGCGTCCACCGCAGTCAATACAGACGTACGGCGGCACATCGAACCGAAACGGTTGGTACATGTGTACCTCCTCAGTGCGGAAGCACCTGCGTCAGTACTGGCGATGCCAGCGTGAACGGGTCGTTCTGCCGCACTGCAAGCAGTGGGCGCGTCTGGAACAGCAATGAACCGAATATCCGCACACACCGTACGAAATAATGTTTCCAACGTCAAGCATATTCTTGTAGAACAATGGAAAAACCAGTAGAATCAGAACACATGAAGGGGCTTAAACCGCTCCCCGAAAAAAAAGTTCGGGAGGGTAAAAAACATTTTATTCTTGCAGCGCTGCTCGTTATTATTGCAGCAGCGTTTTGGTATAATGCGTATTCCTTTCTGACAGAAGGGATACAATTCGAAACCGGCCGACTCATACAGCTCTTGATGACGCTTCTTCTTTTTGGATCTTTGAATGGACTTGTTGGTGTTATCGGTTTTACCTTTCATGATTGGACGACACGTATTTACGTTTATTTTTTTGCGGTGGCCACACATTTCATTTTTTTTGGTCTGAATTTTTATACCATCATGACGGTTGTACTGCTCTGGCTTTTTTGGATGCGCTATGGTCGCAACACGGGTTGGGAGGAGCGCGAGCGCATTCATTTTCACGCCATTAAAATTCTTTCACATACATTAGGTACGGTGATTAGTTTTTCTATTTTTGCCCTCGCCTTCGCTTATTTTGGCGTTGTTGCGCAGAATGAAGCACGGAGTATTGATGTGATCGATGCATTTTCTGAGACCGCAACCACCGCAGCCGTCCTGACTCTTGAGAGCTTCGTTGAGAATTTTGATAAGGATATGACGCTTGATGCATTTTTGGATCAGTATGCCGGCGAGCAGATCAAGGCATTGTTTCCCGGGGACCTTTTGCCCGCGAATTTGGAATCAATACTACAGGCTCGCGATGAGCAGCCGGACGGTGCCCCACATATACCATTAGCAGAAGAAACATTGCAGGAGTTCAGGGAAACGCTGCTTCAGAAATTTGGCATTCATGCAGAAGGCAGCGATCCGATAAGCGTAGTACTCACTGATATTGTTCGTGCGCGCATTCGCGAAGCAATCGAGCCATATCAGAAGTATGTTCCGCCCGTGCTTGCCATTTCACTTTTTCTTGCACTTTCCGCCTTTGGAGCGCTTTATTTTTGGGTATCGGTTGGCATGGGCTGGTTGATGACAAAGGCACTCTTCCTGGTGCATCTCCTGAAGATCGAAGAGCGATCAAAAATCACCGAGAATCTTATTATTGAATAATGGCAGAGAATCCATACGACGTTTTGGGGGTAGGCCGTTCTGCCACGCAGGATGAGATTAAGCGTGCATACCGAAAACTCGCGCATCAGCACCACCCGGACAAATCAAGCGGTGATGAGCAGAAGTTCAAGGAGATCAACGCGGCATATCAAATACTCGGCAACGAGCAGAAGCGCAAGCAGTATGACCAGTTTGGAGAGTCTTTTGCCGGCGGGCAAGGACCCGGAGGAGGAGGCATGCGCTGGGAAGATTTTGCGCAGCAGGCTGGCGGACAGAATCCATTTGGCGGGGAAGGGTTTGATATCGGCGATATCTTTGGAGATTTTTTTGGCGGCGGCAGGCAACAACAGCGTCGCAGACAGGCAGGACAAAGTCTTGAGATGGATATGCAACTTGCATTCGAAGATGCGGTCTTTGGTGTAGAGAAAAAAATAGAGATTTCCAAGGATGCCACGTGCCCGCACTGTAAGGGCGAGAAGGCAGAGCCAGGAAGCAAGGTGATGACGTGTAAGACGTGCAATGGCAGCGGAAGCGTTCAGCGCGTCCAGCGGACGATTCTTGGCGCTATTCGAACATCACAAATATGCCCAACCTGCGGCGGGGAAGGCAAGGAACGCGAGAAGAATTGCAAAGAATGCGGTGGTCGCGGTGTCACCAAACAAAAGCAAAAGATAACCGTTTCTGTGCCGGCCGGTATTGATGATGGTCAGTTATTGCGCGTGCCGGGCCACGGAGCGATGGGCGAGAGCGGTGTTGCCGGGGATCTGTTTATTACGGTGCATGTTGAACCGCACCCGCATATTCTCCGCGAGGGGAATGACCTTTTTTCAGAGCTTGTGGTGAGCTTCCCTGATGCGGCGCTTGGCGTAACGGCGACCGTTGAAACAATTGATGGGAAAAAGGATATTAAGATCCCTTCTGGTGTGCAGAACGGACAGCGTTTGCGCATGAAGGGGCATGGCATTGGCGAGAAAGGCGGAAATCGCGGCGATCATTATGTCATTATTCGCGTTGAAACCCCGCAAAAACTTTCACGCAAGGAGAAGAAGCTTTACGAAGACCTTCGGGATAACTCCTGATTGCGGTCTGTACCATTTTATGGTATATTCTTCGTAGAAGAAAAAAAGAAAACATGTTTTCACTACTCCAAGTGAGTACCATTGTGAATACGGCAAGTGATGCTGCAAACGGCGCAGGGAATTTTGTTACAAACGTCGATTGGAGCACGCCAACATGGGACATGTTCATTGTCCTGTTTTTTGTTCTTGCCGGGTTTCTTTATGGTCTCTCGCTCGGGCGGGATCGGATCATCGTTATTCTTGTCTCAATATACATGGCGCTTGCCGTGGTAACGACCGCGCCATACATCGGAACGGTTGCCGCGGATGTGGGTATTGATCAGATTTTCGTCATCCGCATATCCACCTTTGTGACAACGTTCATCGTACTTTTCTTATTGCTTTCACGCTCTGCGCTCCTGCGCACCGTTGCCGCAAATGCAGAAAACAAAGGCGGGTTCTGGCATGTGATGCTTTTCAGTTTTTTGCATGTGGGATTACTGATATCCATTACGCTCTCCTTTCTGCCCAAAGAAGCGGCTGAGACGCTTGCGCCGTTGACACAGCAGATGTTCGCAACGGATACGGCGCGTTTTCTTTGGATCGTTCTTCCGATCCTTGCGATGGTCTTTATCCGTACGGACGGAGACAAGAAATACAAATACGACCTCTAAACAGAGGTCACGTTGCATACGCGCCACCCGTAAGCCCTGCCTGCGATCACGCGGCAGTTTTGTGCTTCATGATTCTTGCTATGTCCTGCAGCGACTCGACGCGAACAAGTTCTTTGCGCAACTGCGATGCGCCGGGAAATCCATGCACATACCATGCAAGGTGCTTGCGTAGTTCCAGAATGCCCCAATGCCCCTTTGCTGCCTCTGCAAGTTCTGCGTGACGCAGCGCAGTGGCGGTAATATCTTCCCAGCTTGGTTCCGTATAGGCGCCTGTTGCAAGGTAGTCTTTGATTTGCTGGAAGATCCATGGGCGGCCTTGCGCGCCGCGCGCAGGGGCAACACCATCCGCGCCGGTTGCTTCTAACATTTCTTTTGCGTGTTCTGGTGTGAGGATGCCGCCGTTGGCGATCACAATGCCATCAAAGCGTTCTTTGACCTCGCGGATCATTGCTGCATCAATCTCGCCGCTATGGCCCTGCTCAAAAGACCGTCCGTGTATCATGATGGCCGCGACCGGCACATCGGCAATAGCTGCCACTAAATCAAGCGCGGTGTACCATTCCTGAACATCAGGGGCGATTTCTGCGCGTTCTTTGCGAATTTTACTCCGCACCTTGATGGAGACAGGAATATCAATCTCATCAACAATACGCGCAATAAGGTCGCGGGCAAACCGCGGATTGCGGAGCAGCGCAACACCCGATCCGGCATTCACGACTTTTCGCGCAGGGCAACCGAAATTAATATCAATACCTGCAAAACCGCGTTTTTGAATTTCTCGAGCCGCCACCGCGAACATTGCGAGGTCGCGGCCAAAAATTTGGCAGATAACCGGTTGTTCGCTCGGGTCAAACATCATCTTCTCATGCGCGCGGCGCGCATCATGCCCGATTGCGTCAGACGAGATGAATTCTGTGTAGAGCACATCAGCGCCGTGCTCCTTGCAGAGCTGGCGAAACGCCGTATCGGTCACGCCTTCCATTGGGGCAAGCGCGATGATCGGTTTATGAAGTTCCTTCCAAAAATTATTCAAAGATTCGTAGTAATGAATAATGGTAAACTACGCGACCACTGTTATCTCATATTATTCCTGAAGGTGCAACTGCCGCACGAAGAAAAAACTCGCGGAGACGCGCGGGCTTGGTCCCGCTCAGCGGGCCGCGCGCCGAGCGAGTAGTGGTGCCGCCGACCGCTGGAGTTGGCGGACACCCGGTTTTTCTGAGTGTGGTGGTTGCACCTTCTATCCTCGCAGCAAGCGAGGGCCGTCTGGCGTGTCTTCGATGATGAATCCTGCTTTGCTGATTGCGTCGCGCAGCGCGTCTGACTTCGCAAAATCCTTCGCCACGCGCGCATCTTCACGCTTTTTGAGAAGCTCGTGCACCTCCTGCGGGATGACAACCGTTGGTTGTTGCGCGCGCGCCGCAAGGCCGAGACTTAAAAGCTCATCCATAACCAGCGCGCTGTGTCGCTTTGCACTGTCCGGGTGATCAGATTTCAAAAGTTCCCAGAGCACCGCAAGCGCCTGCGGAGTGTTCAGATCATCATTCATCGCATCCTTGAAGCGCTGTTCAAATTCAGCGCAGCCTGTTTTTCCTTCGCCATTGAGCCGAGAAAACGTCGTGATCAGTTTGTGATATGCGGCTTGCGCGCCATCCATTCCCTCCCATGAGAAGGTAAGTTTTTGGCGATAATGCGCGGAGAGAACAAAGTAACGGTAGGCAAGGGGATCGTAGCCCTTCTCCTTCAGCGTTTCGAGCGTCAGGGTGTTTCCCTCAGACTTGCCCATACGACCACTGTCCACCACAAGGAATTCATTATGCATCCAAAAGCGCGCCTCTTGCGTGCCATATGCCGCTTGCGATTGCGCGATTTCATTTGGGTGATGAAGAGAAGCATGATCTACGCCGCCCGTATGGATGTCCGCAAGGTTCCCAAGATACTTCGCCGACATGGCCGTACATTCAAGGTGCCAGCCGGGGAATCCTTTTCCCCACGGTGAATTCCATTCCATTTGGCGCTGCTCGTTTTTTTGAGAGAATTTCCACAGTGCAAAATCGCTTGGGTGCTTTTTCTCCGGATTTTTCTCAACGCGCGCACCTTCTTCCATCCCTGCTACGTTTGCAACGCCAAGGGCAGGGTAGTCTGCAATTCGGCTCGTATCCAGATAGATACCGTCGCTCGTTTGATAGGTAAAGCCCTGTTCCTCAATACGCGTAACTAACGCGATCTGTTCTTCAATATGATCCGTTGCTTTTGCCCAGATATCCGGCGCAGCAATATGCAGGTCAGCAAGATTCTCCTTGAAGACGCCCGTAAAGTGTTCGGCGAGCTCCCAGGCATTTTTTCCTGTTTCTCGCGCGGCTTTCTCCATTTTGTCTTCACCATCATCCGCGTCACTCACAAGATGACCCACATCAGTAAGATTCATGACGTGCTGCATCTTCCATCCTTGAGCGAGCAGCGTTTTGCGCAAAAGATCAACAAAGATGTATGCGCGAAGATTCCCGATATGTGGCTCCGAATAGACCGTTGGTCCGCAAGAATACATGCGTACGGTGTTTTCGCGCATTGGTTGGAATTCCTCCTTTGCGCGATGGAGGGTATTGAAAAGCATTAACGGCATATATCTATTGTAAAGAAAAACCCCGTGCCAGGGAAGGTCATACCCCAGCACGGGGCGTCCCGCATCTCCCAAGCAGGGAGGTGACGGGATTGCGAGAGAAGTCTCTGCAGAGCCTCTCCTTCGTAGAAAAAGGAAGAGGTGCGGGATGAACCGGACCTTAGACCTGGAGATTCCAGGCCCAGAGGGTAACCCCCCAGAGATAGGAGAAGGTGACGAGCACGGCGCTCAATATCACCCCGTGCATGACTTCCACGAGCATTGGTTCGGCTTGTGCCTGAACCGGCGCGTGGACATCCATGCCCTCCTGTGTAGGCGCGTCTTGCATACGCATGTTAGTTTATTTTTGTTTTTTAAACCCGAGAGTCTTTTTTCTCTTCGAGCTTTTGCCCTGTACCGGAGCCTTACGGCGACTGGTGCTGGGCGGTCGACCTTTTAATGAACAAACCTTCAGCCAGAGGCTGATCCGCCTTGGGCGGAGGTTGGGCTTGCCCCGTACTGCTTCAGATGAAAAACGGTACGGCGCTAGCCAATCGTTGGCGCTGGCACGTCGGTGGGCACGTCGGTACTTGGAAGCGAGCGGACGTCTTCTGCCCACTGCTTGATGATTGATTCTACATCTCCCTTCATCACTGCCACATCTTTTCCCGCGTACGCTTCAGGGTGTTCAATAGAATGCAGACGGACCTTTGCGGCCGCTTCATCAATGACGTCGATCGCCTTGTCGGGGAAGTGGCGATCAAGCAAGTATTGTTCTGCAAGAAGAACCGCGGCGTTAATCGCTTCGTCGTCAATGCGCAGATGGTGGTGTTCTTCGTAGCGTGGACGCAAGCCCCGCAGGATGCTGACCGTCTCTTCTGGCGTTGGTTCGCGGACAAAGATCGGCTGGAAACGACGCTCAAGGGTTTTGTCGTTGCGGATCTTTTCATACTCCTCGCGCGTTGTTGCGCCAATAGCCTGGAGCTCGCCGCGGGCGAGTGCAGGTTTGAGAATATCAGATGCGTCAATGGCGCCAGTTGCCTCGCCGGCTTCTGCCAGCGTGTGAAGTTCATCAATGAACAAAATAATTGATCGCTTTGCCGCAACGATCTCGTTGATGATTCCCGTCAGACGCTTTTCAAATTCACCGCGATATTTTGTCCCGGCAACGAGCCCGGAGAGATCCAGCGCCAGCACGCGTTTTTCCTTGAGCGGACCGGGAACTTCGCCGCGCGCAATCGCATTGGCAAGCCCTTCAACAATCGCCGTCTTGCCCACGCCGGAGTCGCCGATGAGCACCGGATTGTTCTTTGTGCGCCGGGAAAGGATTTGAATAACGCGATCGATCTCTTCTGAGCGGCCGATGACGGGGTCAAGCAAACCCTGCGTTGCAAGAGCGGTAAGATTCTTGGAGTAGATATCCAGTGTTGATGTTTTTGCCGTGGTCGTTTGACTTCGCTGATACATAAAAACCACCAGCATGATCAGCACGGCAGCAATGAGGAGTGTATAGAGCATACAGGGTGAGTGGGTTTTATTTTCTTTTTCTTTTTTTCCTGACCAGCACTAACTATTGTAGCGGCGCATCCGGAGTGGTAAAGCTGAAGGTAGGAACATCTCCTGTCTGTTCTAATGCGTTCTCTGCGGAGGATGTTGTCGCTGCGCCTGAGTTTGCCGCGCTCGAACCAGTGAAGGTCCAGATGGCTGTTGCAACAACTGAAAGCAAAACAAGCACGGCTGTTGCAATGGTATATCCTAATGAAATCTTTGTACCGAGGGAAACCTTTGTACTCGTTTCCACTTCAGTTTGTGGATTTTTTGGCATAAGGGTATGCAAAATACTAAGCGCCGTATGCAAACATCATACCATAGTTTTGCGACTTTTGCAAGCAGTGGTCATCCTGAGCCTGCCTGCCCGCCGAAGCGTAGCGTAGGAGGGTCAAAGGATGATAGGGCAGTGGACACGACAAAAGACAGATTGTCACTCCCGCGTAGGCGGGAGTCCTTGCCTGTTGCCTTAGTGGATTTCGGGTCTCCTCCGCCGGAGGCGGACTTGCCCGGAATGACAGCAACAATAAAAAAAGCGCCGGCACCACAAGTGGGTGTCGGCGCGGAAGGTTCGAGCTTTCGCGAAGGGCATTTGCCTTCGCGTCAGCCACGAAAGTTTCTAGCGGACGCGGAACGGAGAGTCCACGATCCGCTGCGGATTCCCAGTCAGGCTGACCGGGATGGTCTTGACGCGGGCATCGGCGTGGAAGAATCCGCGCCCCCGGTGATTCTTGGGAGAGTCATCGAGGTAGCGAACCTCAACGCCATACTTGGCGAATCGGTCCACCTTGTAGCTCACCGCGTAACCCGGTGCGACGATGGTTTCGTCGCTCGGGTCCACGTACTGGGAGCCCTTGGCTCCCCAGACGACGAGTCGAGCGATATAGGTCTCGCTCGAGGTGTTCACCGCCTCAATGAAGAGGGGTTCAACAACACCATCGATCTGGGATGAGCGCGACGCTACCTGACGACGGGCGGGATGAGTCCGCCGCGTTTGAGTCCGCGGCGTGAAGTTCGAGGAAGGTTCCTCGTACTTCTGTCCCTGGTCGAGTTCGCGCTCAAGGTGAGCGTTCTCGCTGATGGCTTCGAGGCTGTCGGGCTCGACAGCAACGAGGAGAGAGTCATCCGCTTCGATCACCACCGGAGGTTCGGTCGCCTTGCTGACACTACCCAGTGTCAGCGTGACCGAGCCTTTGGAAGGCGCGAGTTGCGCCTCCAAGGAGAGGACCACCCGATTGAGTCGGGCAATCTCGCTCGCGTTCGCGTGTGCCAGCGCGGAGTCGCGCTGGGCAGCGGCCGTGTTAAGATCCTGCCGGAGCAGGTCTTTCTTGGCGGCCGCCTCACTCGTGTGAGCTGCCGTAACAGGAGCCTTCTCCTTTGTCACGGCGATCTCCGCTTGGAGTGAGTCAATCTGCGCCTGCAGATTGGCGACGATTGTGGAGTCGGAAGCCGAAGCTTCCAATTCCGTCACGACGACCAGGGAGTCCGCCGGCTCCACGACTGTGGAGTCGGTAGCGGCCATGTCCGAGGACATGTCCGCATTGAGGATTTCCTCCTCCGCCGGGGCTTCATCGACCAGCGAGTAGTAGTCCTCGCTGCTCTCCCAGAACCGAAGCCCCGGGAAGAAAAGGAACGACGCCGCCGCCGCCGTGAGGAGCAGAATTGCTCCCAGGGCGACGAGCGGAGCCTTCCTGCTGCGCTTTCTGGGCGCAGCCGGCTCCTCGTCGTCCGTCTCGGGCTCTTCGTCGGTCTCGGATTCGGGCTCGTAGTCGTCCGTCGGCAGGGCCGGCGGTTCGACAGACTCAGGTTCGGAGGCGGGCGTCTCGGGTTCGGGGATGGGCTCGGGATCCGGGGCAAACACGTTGCCCTCGGCGTCGATGTACCCGTCCTCGATGAGAGCTGCGAACGCCTTGTCCGCGCTCTCATCCGAAATTTGGAACTCGTGGGCTTCGAGCGCCCACGTGATGATCGTCTGAACACTGACCTGGGCCTGGGTTCGCACCCAAGCGATCAGCATCCCAAACGTGAGTTTCTCCTCTGACATCGTATTCTCCTATCTTGGGGTTCTTGGCGGCACAGAGAAAAAAGGAGGGGACCACGCGGCACGAATGCAGCGCAGCCCCCTCAGGAACGAGCCGAGGATCACTCCTCGGTAAGGTCGATGGTGGGGACCTCAACCCAGGTACTATCCGACGAATCGGCTAGCGAGTTGATTCCCAAGGAACCTGCGTAGGCCGGGTCCAGCTTGTAGACCTTCCCATCATGTCCCAGCTTGTAGCGCGGGTTAGGCGCTCCATCCGGAACGTCGACGGTAAACTGCTTCCAGTATCCGGCGCGGTCTTTTCCGACGCGCCAGAGTTTCACAGGGAACTCACCCTGTCCCGGAAGCGGGACGAAGATCACACGGCCGGAGTAGCAGTAGGGCATGTTGTCCCCACTGTACCACCCGTCGGTGTTTCCAACCTTCATTTCCACCGACCACTCATACTCGTTGCCGAAATCGAAGCCGTAGTCTCCCCAACCCACAGGGCCGAGGATTCTTTCACAGCCGGTCGCCCCCAGGAGGAGCGACAGAAGAGCTACCATCAGAATCAGAGATTTGGTTTTCAAGGTTCTGTCCTCTTTCTAGATGGGGCGTTTCACGGCCGCTCACCTGTTCGTACTGATCCGTTATGGAGTGGGGAAGAGAAGCCTTCCTCGCACTGGACACAATTGTCCATCAAGTGAACATATCATCATACCACTTCCTCAATATTTTGTCAAGTACCACTTGAAAAGCCTTTAAAACAATGTCACCCTGAGCCCTTCGACCACCTCAGGACATGTTTGTAGAAGGGCGGAATTGGTCTTAGAATTGTCATGGTGGCGGAAAGCCACTATTTTATGCAGTATTTCGTATACATCCTCACGAATAAGCGTAATGGAACGCTATATATTGGTGTTACGAACAATCTGGAACGACGCATGGTTGAGCATAAACAGAGGCTAGTTGAAGGTTTCTCCAAAAAATATGAATTGCACCAGCTTGTCTACTTTGAAAATACAAAGAGTATTGAAGCTGCGATATGGAGAGAGAAGTGTCTGAAGAAGTGGTACCGGAAGTGGAAAATACGGCTTATTGAGGAACAGAATCCTGAGTGGATGGATTTGGCTGAGGATTTTTGAATGTGGATGCCCGCCTACGCGGGCATGACAAAAGGGTACGCGGGCATGACAACGCATAATTACTTCTTCTCCTAACGTCATTCCCGCTGCCCTGTCATTCCCGCGAATGCGGGAATCCACTGTGGTTACTGGAACGGATTCCAGATCTCCCTCGCTTTGCTCAATCGTCCAGAATGACAGGGAAACAAAAGACGCCTATACTAATGCACATGCTTTTATACATCCTCATTATCTTCATATTTCTTGTCCTCGGTTCTGCGGCCGTTGCAGGATTTAAGGCTGCCCCGTATGTGCCAACACGCACAAAGGAGAAGGAGCGTATGCTGCGCCTTGCCAATATTCAGCCTGGCGAGACGGTCATTGATCTTGGTTCTGGTACGGGTCAGTTGGTGATGAGCGCTGCCAAGGATTATAAAGCTCGCGGCATTGGCTATGAGATATCGATTCTTCCTTTTATCATTTCCGTCATTTGGAAGCTGTTGCGACCAGGCGTTTCAGCATCGTTTCACTTTAAGGACTTTTTTTCTGTGGATCTTTCACATGCGGATGTGATTGTGTTTTTTTTAACACCCGGAGCAATGAAGCGCCTTGGTCCAAAACTCGCAAAGGAGCTCAAGCCAGGCGCACGCGTCGTTTCGCTCGCGTTTGCCATACCGGATCTTCCACTCACGCAAAAGGACAAGCCGCAGAGCAATGCAACACCGGTATTTGTGTACACAAAATGAAGTGAGAAGCATAGGTTGACCCGCTTTCACAAAGTGTTACGGCAGGCAGGCAGCTACTTTAGCAATAGTAAGCAATAGAGTTGACAGTGCCGCTTTGCGTTGCTAGACTGGCTCTGCAAAAAGAGAACGAAAATCCAAAAAAATCAAACAATATGCCAAGCGAAAAACAACTCAAACAGATAAAAGAACTCATCAATAATGCCCAGCTTGCCCTTGCCGAGGCCAACAAGCTGCTTGCTGATGTGGAGACAGAAGACGACGACGAGACAGAGCCAACAGCGAGTGCCGCTGAGCAGGCCAAATCATTGAACAGCTCCGAGGAAGATGGACAGAAAATCGTTGAAGGCGTGTTTGATGGTCAGCACATGGTGGGCCCGGATGGGAAGCAATACGCCGTCCCTGCGAACTATGCGTCCAAATCAAAGCTCGTTGAGGGTGACGTCTTGAAGTTGATCATTACCGAGGATGGCTCATTTATCTATAAGCAGATTGGGCCAGTGGAACGAAAGCGCAAAGTAGGCAAACTCATGAAGGATGCTGAGACGGGTGATTTTCGCGTGCTTTCAAATGGCAAGCAGTTCCGCGTTTTGCTGGCGAGCATCACGTATTTTAAAGGCGAGGTTGCTGATGAAGTGGTGATCCTTGTGCCGGAAAGCCGCGAGTCCCAGTGGGCTGCGGTTGAAAATATTATCAAAGAAGGAGGCGCTCCAGCGCCGGCCGCAGACGACCTCGATCTCGCGTAGTCTTCACCCTTCCGTTGTTGTGGAACCTGTGGTACGCTGCACTTCGCGCATCATCCTTTTGTTATGTCGACAACACTGTATCGAAAGTACCGCCCACGCATCCTCGACGAGCTTGTAGGGCAGGACCATGTCAAAATTACCTTGAAGCAAGAAATTGCCTCAGGGAGACTTGCGCATGCATATCTCTTTACTGGTCCGCGCGGTGTTGGGAAGACAACCACAGCTCGTTTGATTGCGAGCGCGGTGAATGTCCCGGAAGGTTCAAAGAAGAAGGAGGATCAGGCGCGCGCAGAGAGCATCCTTTCCGGCAACTCGCTTGATGTTGTGGAAATTGACGCAGCGTCCAATCGCGGTATTGATGATATTCGCGCGTTGCGAGAAGGCGTGCTTATTGCGCCATCACATTTGCGGTTTAAGGTGTACATCATCGATGAAGTGCATATGCTGACGACGGAGGCTTTTAATGCCTTATTAAAGACACTCGAAGAGCCGCCAGAGCATGCCATTTTTGTTCTTGCCACAACCGAAGTGCAAAAGCTTCCGCAGACCATCGTCTCTCGCTGTGAACGGTTTGATTTTCATCGGGTTTCCATTGAGCATCTTTTTGAACGCCTCACGGATCTTGCCGGCCGCGAGAAAGTGACGGTCGAAGCAGAAGTCATGCGCGCCATTGCCATTGCCGCAGAGGGATCCATGCGAGATGCAGAGAGCGTTCTTGGTCAGATACTTGCGCTGGGAGAAAAGAATATCACGCGCGATATCGCCGCACTTGTGTTGCCCCATTCTGATCTTGCCCGCCTGTTGCAGCTCTTTGGCCATCTTGTGCACAATGAAACCGCGAGTGCAGTGCAGCTTCTGCGTGAGACCATTGAACAGGGAACGAACGTCTCATACTTCACAAAATCACTCGTGCAGTTCTTGCGCGGCGTGTTGTTGCGAAAGGTAGATGCGAGCCTGCAGCATGATGCGCTGCTTGGGCTCACCAAAACGCAACAAGAAGAGCTTGATCATATACTTGATGTCGTGACACCGCAGTACCTTGTGCATATTTTGGACGCGTTTCTTGCGGCAGCAAAGGATATTGACGCAACCTATGTGCCAGAACTGCCGCTGGAAATGGCGATCGTCGAGCTCACCACTGCAACCGAAGGAACACAATCCATGGAATTGCCGGCAGCAAGGGATGCAAAGGCGCCTGCTGCGGTGAGCGCGCCGGCACAAAGCACGAATCCCAAAAAGCAATCCACACAAAAAGCGAAGGATGCAGACGTATCAAAGAAGAAGGCTCGCGGGGCAGTATCTGCCGCTATCCTTCAACAATGGAATGCGCTTGTCGATCGTATACAAAAAGAGAATACCGGTCTCGCACTTATTCTGAATGTGGTGCACCCTATTGGCGTGGAAGGCGATACGCTTACTTTGGCTTGCCGCTATCGGTTTCATGCAGAACGTCTTGCTGAGCCATCGGTGCAAACGTACCTGCAAAATATCATCGAAGAAGTGACGGGTGAGAGATATACGATCGTCACTGATATCCAAGACGACATGCCGGCAGGAGAAAAAACTGCAGCACCCTCAAAAGCCGCGCCCGCAGCAGCACCAGAAAAGAAGCCAGAATCAACAGGGGATCTTTGGAAGGATGTTGTGGGAACCTTTGGTGACGATATCGTCCAGGAAGATTAAAGCACGAGTACGCGGAGCTTGATTGCTTCGTGCCAGATCCAGAAGCGTTCAAGAATAAAGAATATGGGCCACTTTACAAAGAAGATGGCGATATTGCGTTTGCCGTGTATAAGGTAGCGAAAAAAGAGAAACGGAATCACGATCGGGGAGAAAAGGAGTAAAAGATACGTAATCGGCCGAAGAATAACACCAAAGGCAAATTGTTTGCGAAAGATCTGGTAGTGCCGGGGGTATTTCTTTTTCATATGCACCATCACGGCAGTATTGTGCGCGGCCGCGAGCAGCGCGGGTGCTGTCCATGCGCTTTTTTGGTGAAAAACGCGCGCAGAGGGCATGCGAAGAAAGTGATTGCCTGCAGCAACAGCGCGAATGCCGAGTTCCGTATCTTCATTATTAAAGCGATCATAGAATGCATCAAATCCGCCAAGATTCATAAAGACTATTGCACGGTATGCCATGTTGCTCGTGCTGGGCCACACGGCATTGCGATTTTGCACAACGCGTTCCGGGAATGCGCCGCGGTAGTGATCTGCAACGTAGCGCGTTTCCCCGATGACAAACGCAGTAGAGTCTTTTGCAAATCCATTCCGTAACTCTGCAAGCCAGTTCGGCGCTGCAGTGCAGTCATCATCAATGAATGTGATAAGCGCATGCGTTGCAGCGCGGACGCCGCGATTTCTCGTTTCAGATTTTCCTTGTTGTGTCTCATTTTCCAGGAGCCGAAGATTTTGCACAGCATTTTCATTGAGGAATTCCCGCGTGCCGTCAGTGGATGCGTCATTGACCACGATGATCTCAAAGGGACCTTGTTGTTTCTTCAACGACGCGAGACACTCTTTGAGCAGATCTCGGCGGTTTCGCGTTGGGATGACGATGCTAATCGGTTCTGGCATGTTTGTAGATTACCATATTCTTGTATACAAAACCGCCCTTGCGGGCGGTGTTGTGTGTTTCGTACCTATGCGTGGTGGTCTGCTTCGTCAGCTTCTGCTTCTTTCTTCGTCATGTGAATCGTTCCATCTTTATGTGCAGGAGGGGAATACACCGTATAGAGCAAAAGCGGTTCATCGCCGGTATTGAGAATATTATGCGCGGTACCCTGAGGAATCACCACGGCGTCGCCATCCTTCAGAGCAAAGTCTTCACCATCAAGAATTGCCTTGCCCGTGCCGCGTTCAATACGAATGAATTGATCGAGCTCGTGCGTCTCCATGCCGATCTCTTCGCCAACCCTCAGGTTCATAACAACAAGTTGACTGTTTGGCGCAGTATAGAGCACCTTTCGAAAATTCGTGTTTTCTTCTGTTTCGTTTTCAATATTTGTAATGAATCCAGCCATAGCATCTCCTTTGATTAATCGTTATACCCTAATTTTAGTATACCAAACATAGCACTATTCTACCCCTTTTCGATTTGAGGTGCGGTAGCAGATATCTGACTTTTCATGTTGGCAATAACAAGGATTGCGCCGAGTACTAGAATAGCGCCAATCCATTGCGCGAGAGTAAGTCCCTTATCATGTATAAAATACTCAAGAACGATGGCACTCACTGGAAACATCATTTCATAGATGATCGAACGTGATGCGGTGACGCGCTTCAATCCCCAATAATAGATAAAGATAGCCGTGCCTCCGGTGGTGAGGGCGATCACGACAAATGCAAAAATGATATTCCAGCTTAACACCGAGAAGCCAGAAAATCCTGCGTATCCCGTATGAATGTCGAGGCTATTGAGGAGCGCAATGATCAGGATAATGATTGCCATGATCCCTGTCGTGATGGTGAAGCGTAACGCTGTACCAAGCCCGTGGCTCACCTTGGCGATGGCGCTCTTTGAAAATACGGTCGAGGAACCAAAGGAGAATGCCGCAAGCAAAGCAAGGAGCGCGGGGGTAAGCATGCCCTCTGCGTTGAGATTTGGTTTCTCAAAACCAAAAGTGAGAAAATAACTGCCAAGCAGCGCGATCAATGCCCAGAGGTAAAAAGGTTTTTTTGGCCGCTCTTTAAGAAGAAGATACGCAAGGAGAATGGCAAAAATGGGCTGGAGTTTTTGAATAAGGAGAACGACAGCAATATTGAGACCGTTGGTATAGACAAAGATAATTGCCCCAATGATCGCCATGGTGCCCGCTGCCCCGCCAAAGATTCCGACGAGGGAAAAAGAGATCCAGTCCTTTTTCTGCAGTCGTGCGAGTTCATGTTTTCGACTAAAGAAAAAGTACAAAAGAAAAAGAGACGAAACCGCGTGAAGCATAAAAACGAACGTTGGGACGTCCGAAAGTCCTAGATCCAGCACCCAAGGGGTGAGTAGAACGCCGTCAAGCGCCCAGAGGAACGCCGCAAAGAGAATTGCACCGGCAGCAAAAAAAGCCATAGAGCAGTATTAATAGGTAACGTGCGTAGTATATCATGTTTTGCCTTGCGTTGTGTTTCTCCGTTGTTGCTCCATCGGTGGCGTACATATAAAAAAGTGTCCGAGCCCCACACAGAGTGGCGGGGCCCGGACGGGGGTCAAAACGTACACGGAACAGTCTGTTCCGCGGTGTCCGGAGGATCATCCTGGCATGCAAGGACACGCCCACACCAGGACTATCCCTGTTCTTTTTCACGCGGGCTGCGGAAAACCGGGAATCGTTTCCCGCAACGCACCGAATGTTCAGGAGCAACATCCGGTCATGACGTTCTAGCACGTCTGAAAAAAAATGTCAAGAGGACGTACGGAATGACCACGCGTGTGCAATTTCATGGTCTGCTCAGCAAATGCCGAAAGGAGCAATGCTCCCTGGAGTACTGCAAACGAGATTAAAATATAGTGTCATGCTACCCGAACATCAACCATTCGGGCTTGAGAAGAAGTAGTATGCCGAGGAGCAAGAGAATACTGCCCCCGATGATATGTGACGCCCGCGCATACTTTCCCGTGACGCCCGCCACCTGCAAGGTCTTCATCGCGATGAAGAACACGAGCAGATCATCCAGCATGAAGATGAAAATATACAGCAACAGGTAGAGATAATACTGCCATGCGGGAAGGTGTGAAAGCGCGAGCACTTGCGTATATACCGCCGGAAGGCCGGCAGAGCAAATAAGTTCCACAAGGTTCACGGCAGCGGCAAGAAGGATAATGCCGATAAGCGCGAGCCAGAAGCGCTGTTCCTGTGCAATGCGGCGCAGCCGGTCAAAGATCTTGCGCCGGTTTTCCTGCCCGGTTACCTTGCACGTGGCATCGCGGTTCTGGAAGAACTCCTTGAGATAATAGATACCGCCGGCAATGGCAATGAATCCGATCGCTACCCGCACCCAGACCACGAACCCGATGAAGAGTAAAAGGTTGAGCCATGCCGCGAGGAAGAGAAAGTACACCGCTCCGGATGTCACAATGAACGCGCCGCCAAGCGCCCAACGCCGCCGTGCGTTGGGCATACCCACCAATAAACCGATGAGGAATACCAATGTCCACATGGCGCACGGGTTAAAGCCATCCAGCGCGGCGATTCCCACAGTGAGCAATGGAAGTGAGAATGCCTTTGGATCGATGCTGCCGAAGAAAGGTACGTGCACGCGATCCGCAGACGGGTCATCTGCTGTCTCCGCTGGGACGTCCGCCTCCGGCTGCTGCGGTTCCGGATCATCCGCAATTGTCACGATCGAGGCAACGGGATCTGCACAGGGCGTCGCAATACACTCCTGAATGCGTTGCTCGATCTCCGCGCCGGTCGTCTCATCGGTGTAATACCCGGGAATGTACTGCCCGCCAATAATGGCGACGGGAACGCCGGAAACATCAAGCGAAAGTGCATTGCCAACAGCGGAAAGCAACGCGCGATTTTCCGCATCGTGCCACACCTCCAGCGCATGTACGCGCATAGAAGGATAACGCTCCTGGATCTGTTCAAGAAAGGATTCTTCTTTTGCGCAATGCGGGCAGCCATCCCCCCAGAAGAAATAGACATCCACGGGGTGTAAGACATCTTCCTGCGCGCGCGCAGCAAACGGAATGATACCAAGAAAGAAAGAAATGATGAGAAAAAAGATGGATAAACGCTTCATACGGATTCAAAAAGCATGGTAAAGAGGTACCCCATCATGATGATGCCGAAACCGACCACACCGGCAAAAACGCCTACCCGCGCTTTGAGTTGATCGTCGGTGAGATCCGGATGCTTTTTCTTCATCTCATTCCAGTATTTTTGATAGATATTCCGCTGTACATCACGAGAGCGAAAACCATCAAAGCACAACGCTTTGCGAATAAATACTATTCAATACGACGCCACGTATCCCTGAAAAGGGTCGTGGGAGTGTTGCCATCTTCCTGCTTCCGGAATTGCCACATCCATGACTGCGAAAAAAGAAGATCATTGAGCATTCCTATGGTCGCGCGAGGATAGCGGGCAAACTTCTTCAAGAGCACGAACCAGACCTTTGGATTCCTGGGTATTTGTTGTTTCATCCTCGCCAGCCAGTATTCTGACGTCCAATGGTAATCTTTTGTCCCATCTTCACTGTGTTCCAGTATGAAATGCCCCTGTGCACACTCCTGTAGCTGTCCGCGCATCGGATACCATCCACCAAAATCCTCCAAAAGAACTCTGGCAAAATGATACTGTGTGGAGCCGCGTTGCTGCTTGTTTGCGCCTTGGATGATGACGCTGGGGTCGGGCGGCTGATTGAAATGCAAAACGGTCGTTGCCAGATATCCTCCTGGTCTGAGTATTCGTTGGAAGATCGCAAACATCGTTTTGTAGATGTTGTTCTGCTTTCCCTGCAGCGTATCCTGCACTTGGACAAAATGTTCAATAGAGCCATTGGCAATGACTCCATCGAATCGCCCAGCCCAATCTTTTGGAATGTTCTGGTAGTTCATCAGATGCACTTCAAGGCCCTTATGCTGTGCTCGCTTTACCTGCTGCGCAGAGATCGTGATCCCCACGGCATGTGCTCCGCGCTTCTGTGCTGCTGTGAGTATTCTCCCATTGCCGCACCCAACATCAAGGATGGTACTTCCTTTTGTGCAATGGATCTGATCCAGCAGCCATTCCGCTTGATTCGCCTGTGCTTGTATGTATGGTAGATTTGGATTTCCAAAATACTTTCCGTCCGTAAAATCTTCCACACCACCGGAAAACGCAGCATCAAAAAGATCATAACATCGAATGACCGTTCGTGATGTGACTTGGGAGGAGTCCATATTATATTCTTGGCGCCTCTTTGATCTCCCCGTACATGGCATGCGGCTTGTGCAGCGTGTATGCCCACAACTGATTGCCATAGTCAAAATGCCACCACTCATCTTTGTCCTGTCGAAATTCTGCCGCATCCATGGCTTCGCGCAAGCGCTTGCGATTCTGACGCACTGTCTCATTAATGGAATAGTTCTCGTAGTAGAATGCCGCCGCCTCCGGTCCAAAGTGATCAAACGCTGTTCCCATGGCGAGCTCATTGCCGTTTTTGTCGGCAAGTGTGAGATCCACTGCCCCTCCTGTGCTATGAGGAGGAATGCGGCTTGGCTGGTCCGGGTCTGTGGCAAAAACACCTACCCGCGCTTTGAGCTGATCGTCAGTGAGATCCGGATGCTTTCCCTTCATCTCATTCCAGTATTTTTGATAGATATTCCGCTGTACATCACGAGAACGAAAACCATCGAAGATCTTGATGCGAAAACCGGGAAGGCAGCGTTGCACCTCCATCAGCCGCTCAACAACGCCTTGGCGCAGGAACATGCGTTCATCCTGCGAAAGCTTTTGTTGAAAGTAGGAAGGCTCCAAGACAAGAACATTCTGATCCAAGGCGACCAAAGGCTCATTCGATTCAAGAATTGGGATGGATTCAAATGCAATAAGGGTCATGGATCAAGAATAGCATACAATGACCACTTTTGTAGGCGGCGTGAAAGTCCATTTTCTTTCTTTAGGTATGCCAAAAAACCCTTCCAAGCGTGTCGAGAGGGTTCCAATTTTCTGTACGTATTGTGACGGATCCGTGGCCGTGAATGTCTGAGGCCGGACGCTTCGCGCAACGCGCGTACAAAACTGATATCGGTGTGTTTTCGTTTTCTGCTGCTTCCTGCCCCCTATATCGGGGTGCATTTCATGACTTTTGTGAAGCAGGTTCGAAAATTGAGCAATACTTGACGAAAGGAGCATACAGCACATGATCGCTTCTGTCAAGAGTGTACGGAAATACTGACTGGCTCCCCTGGGCTGATTATCTTCGAACGTGGGCGAAGGGATTGATCCTAAAGACTGGCCGCGATTTCCTCCTGAACCTAGGCTGAGGGTATGGTTCCGCCCGAAGTCAACGGGGAGACGAAACTCTCAAAGTCAGGGGGTGTGAAGTCAGGGGGTGTTTGAAGAAGGATGTACAGGACTGCGTTCTCTCTTAGGAACCACAGTTCCCAGAGCTTCTCATCTGCAACTTCTGATCCCTCCTCTCCTCGACTCTCGATGAACTCGCCACTCCCCAAGGCGCTATGAATGTCGCCACTGCTTTCGGGCTGGTTGCCCGTATGGAGAACGCGCACAGCCTCCTGGTAGTACGTCTCTGCCTTGCCTTTATCCACGAAGAGGAACGCGGACTGCGTTAGCGTGAATGCCTTCGAGTCGTTGACGAGTGCAGAAGGCTCATACTGGCTGGTCATCCCCCTCTCGGGCGCGTAGGAATCGACATACTCAGCGCTCCCTTCCTCATGGAAGAGCCCCAGGGAGGTGGGGAGGTCTGTATTCTTCATAGGAAGCTCTGCTAGCTGAGCAATGGTGATCATTGATCCACTCGGGCGATGCCCGTAGCCGGCCACCGCGAAACCCACCGCTAGCAAGAGGCAACAACTTGCAACAACAATGTGAACACGACGGACCCGCATATAAATTGAGTGATTCGGGATCGCTGGGCAAGAAGCTCTTCAGTCGGAAGGACCTTCCGGAGCGCTACAACTTGTACCAGTTGATAGTCGGGTTGATCTGGTAATGCCCTCCGTTGTATGTGATGTAATAGGAACCCGTTTGCTTCGTCTGATGATCTGAGCGAATGCAGATCACTCGTGTAAAATATTGGCGGAAAATTCCAGAAATATGGACTGGCTCGGCATAGTGGACGCTATTGGAACTTTATTGTCCCAAACAGAATCCTTGCGTTATTTATGTGACTTACCCTGACAAAGGCTGATAGTTTGATAACTTGTTCTGCCATTGGATCAATAAATCTTCCAGATCGTTTTCTAGGAATGTCGTTGGTGAAACTATTCGAAACTCCACAGTCATATTTGATGTGAGAACATATACAATCCAGTGAGTACTGTTGAAACTCGCGTCATATTCATTCACATATGGATCAGTGTCGTAATAACTCGCATTGCCAATATCTTCAAAACTGCCTTCTAATGAATCCGGATCATTGAATAAGAGTGAGGCACCAGTCACTTCTATATTGTAATATTTTGCTGCTTTTTCAGTATCTTCCAGTATTGCTATGGTCATCCCGAAAGTAAAGTCATCAGGGCCAGCATTGGCTGACATTACCTGTTGCGGAGTGTACATATAGATGTTTCCAAAAAACGAATCACCGATAGTGGCTTCTGCGACTTCATAAAATGTGTTTTTCTTGTATGGTCCGTAGGCGGTTGGTAAATCATCTTCGGTCAGCATAATTGCTTCACCATTTCCATTGTATATTCCTGGATCACCTTCTGCGGGCGGGATGACTTTTCCTAATTCAGAAGAAGCCTCATCATTTGTATTTCCGGTTCCATTATCTTGACCTGTCGTTGAAGTGTCGGATTCCTCGCCGTTCGAAAGCATCACAATATAAATCAATGCACCAACACCAATAATAACAACCGCAAGCAAGAGTATGAGATATATTTTTGCAAGCCCTTGTTGTTTTTTCATATCCACTAATTACTATTTATTTCTTCAGTCTATCACAAAACCACCGCGTCAGCGATGATGCTTTGATGGCTCGGGGACAACTTGTCCGCCTCTGGCGGAGGGATTTATCGCCTCGCCCCGCGCCTAGCGGTGCTCGTTGTCCGGGGCAGCAGTGAACGCTGCGCCAGCTCGCGTTCCCTGATCGCTCG
>Ga0172379_10000500_pt1 | contig 97344 bp, 92 predicted proteins | sample GrowelOW334metaG_FD_119756 | JGI IMG/M metagenome (GOLD analysis project Ga0172379, IMG submission 119756) | Groundwater microbial communities from an aquifer near a municipal landfill in Southern Ontario, Canada - Groundwater well OW334 metaG | ecosystem: Environmental > Aquatic > Deep...
CGGGAAATGCTGATGGATCGCATTTCGCTTATTGATTTATTAAATCTAAACGAGGCAAGGCTGGCTAAACTGCGGTGTCAAGAGCAACAGTTGTTGTTTCAAGTTTAACCGGACAGGTCTGATATGCGCTGGTAATTCGAATATTAAACTCTACCCCACTAACAGTTGCATCATAGGCAGCTATTGTTGCAGGCAACATGATATATGCACCACAACTACCATCATAGTATGGGCTTGGAGGCAATTGAAAAAGATCACGCTCAGGGAGCTGCGCTTTCGGTATATCGATATATTCCTGCCTACATTTATCGATTTGATCCTGTATTATAGTCCTTCGGTCCACGCTGTAATAAGTTACATTCTCGCCGGCATCGTCAAAGTCTATTCTTGGGGTTACAATGTAACCCATGGGCTCACTGCGCCCCTTCGCGGCAGCCGGGACTTCAGGGTTCACAACACGAAAACTCTACGGGCTTCCTGTATTCAGCGGCGCGGGCATTCCACTGGCGCCATTGATCCCGGCTACATTCCATTTAACCAAAGGCGAAAGTTCCGCGGCGAGTTTTTCAGGGAGTATCTCCGCCGTCATTCCTATCACATCCTCACCTGGTTTCATAATGAAACTATAGGTGTCTTCGGACCGGGCGGTATTTTGGAGTTCTTTAACATTCAAAATATAGCCGGTAAACTCCTCCTCGCCGAGATCGTATCTCTTTTTATGTTTACCTGACACCTCCGTGCGGCTGACATGGCCGAATTTATCCTGGGCATAGGCCGTTATGGTGAAGATGCCGCCGCGCATAACCTCGCGCCTCAGGCCCTCATATTCCCAGGCCGCCGTTGTCGACCCGACGATCACAGCATTGACGGTACAGGTCGCCGCGTGCCATTCGGCTCCGTTCCAGAACCTGTTGGCGGTCTCGTCCTTGATCGTAAGCCAGACTTTGGCGACGGGGCTGAGATCGGTGGCGGAACCGGTAATAACGGGGGCATCCGGATCGGACCAGATCATGCCGAAGCCTGCACCCAGCGGATCGAGCGCCGCCTTAGGATTCGTTATTGTTATATTGGGCGGGGCCTGGTCCACCATAAAATTTACAAAATGTTCTTCCGCATAAGAATCATAGGTATGGTTTCCAACCCTGTCTAACGCATCAATAAAAACAATAAAACCACAGTCTTGTCCGGATGAAAAATCCACATAATCACGCAAATCATAAGCCATGTTGAAGCTCGAGACGGTGCCGATATCCTCGGTGCAGGGCACCGACAGCATCCCGCCCGCGTTTGCGGCATCGCAATAACCTTTCTCAATACTGCTTAGATAGACGGCTCGGCCGGAAAAATCGCGTTTGAACCAGCATACGCCATTCCCAACGCTCAAGCCGATACTTACGCTGCCGAGCTTTGAGGCCGAATCTGAAATCTCCGCGGCCACGATCGGATCTGCCGTGGAAACAACCACATTATTCTGAGGCTTGCTTATGGTGATCGCGGGTTTGGTGGTATCGACATAAAATATTTTATTAAAACTGTAAGGTTGATCCTGGATTCCGCCGCATGCAAAATCCACGGCGGTAAAGCTTATTGCAGCCGTATGCTCGCCTTCAGGCAGTACCCTGTCTACCGCATACGGAGTCGGAATAGCGGTATTGCCGTCCGGAACGCCGGAGATCTGCCCGTCAATGTAGAAATTAGTGTATTGAGAAGAGGCCTGACATTCGCAAGCGCTCCCCGGGATATAATTCACTTCACCAATGCCGGTATAGTAACCGTTGGAGTAATATTGGTCCGGACCAATAGTCCATTCCATCTGTATCGGAGGAATACACCGCTGCGCCTGCGACATGCCGGGGAGCGCCGCCCCAGCCGCTAAAAGCCCGGCGCAGATAAGCGATAATATTACGGCAAATCCGCGTGTTTTCATCCCACCCCTCATGAAACCGCTTCCGTTTTAAGTTCGCTCGAACTTTTTTAAAATACTTTACAGTATTTGCGTTATTGTGTTTTAGTGATTAACCATAGCTTAACAAAGCGGTCAGCATTTTGTCAAATACCGGATTAATCCGGCGACATGATACTTAATTCACCGCGGGCGATAATTATCGGTATGGATATGGGTATTATGTCGCCGGATCCGCTTATTTTCCGAGCTTGAGCGTCATGCGGCAGGAGGGACAGTCGAAATCCAGCCGGAACAGGCGGCCTTCTTCGTCTTCAAGGTAAAGCGGCCCGGCTTTGCCGACGGGATCGCCGTCCGCTTTCGGGCACATTTTCAACCGCCGCCTCAGACAGGCTTTAATGGTCATCAGCGGCCTGCCGGCTATTTCTGCGCCGAATTCGGCGGCCCGCTCGATCCTGGCGACGCCGTGGCGTTTGTAGAATTCCACGGCTTTTGAATTCAGGATGTTGGCCGTAAAATCCAGTTCTTCGGCCGGGTATTTGTGCGAAGTTTTTTCAAATTTGCTTTCCGCGCGGACGTATTCCGAACCCCGCGAGGACTCAAGCCGCTCAAGCGCTTTGCGCCGCAGGTCGTTTAAAACGCTGACTGGGATAAAATACGGGGCCGACAGGTCCACCTCCAGGTCCCGGAGATAAAAGGCCGTCTCGCCTATTTTTGAAAGCTGCCTTTTGATGGTCTCAAGCGCAGCCTCCGGCTTTTCGGCCTTGATCTTACCCGACGCGCAGGCGACGCGGGCCTTGAAACCTTCTTCATCCTCCGCATTGAGCGCGAAACCTTCCGGCGTTTCTCCGAACTTCAGCCTGACTCCGAGCTTGCGCTCGGGCCTGGCGCGCTCCAGCGTGCGGTCGAACTCCCGGTCGAGGTTGCGGTAGATGGCGGTTCCCTCGGAGATGCCGCGCGTGCTCACCGGCATGATCCTGCCGTCCACGACGATATTTACATGGGCGCCCCCCAGCACGCCGCGGTCGTCGAAGAAAGCGAGGCCGTCGCCGTTGTGGATGGGCGCCCCACCTTCCAGGCGGAAAGACCTGGCGTCCACTTTTATCGCGCGGCCTACCGGCTCGCCGATGAATTTAGGGGTATCCGGCGACGCCGCGTCGCTCCCCTCGCCGTCCAGGAAATATTCGGTATAGCCGCGGTTGAAACTTTTATTCAGGTCCGGAGCGAACTCTATGAACGACTTCCCGGCCGAGCTCCGGCCCAGCCTTTTGCGCGCCAGGACCTTGTCCAGCTCCCGGCGGTAATAAGAGACCACGTTTTTAACATAGCTCGCGTCTTTCAGGCGGCCTTCTATCTTAAAGGAAGTTATGCCGGCGTCCAGCAGGCCGCCGAGGCGCTTTGAAAGGTTCAGGTCCTTGAGGGACAGCAGGTGTTTGTTCTTGACCAGTTCCTTTCCGGCGCCGTCCTTCAGCGTGTAGAGCTTGCGGCAGGGCTGGGCGCATTCCCCCCGGTTGCCGCTCCTGCCGCCCAGGGCGTGGCTGAGGTAGCATTGCCCCGAGTAGGAAACGCAAAGTGAGCCGTGCACGAAAAATTCCAGGTCTACTTTTGTCGCGGCCCTGACCGCTTTTATTTCCTCTAGAGAAAGCTCCCGGCCCAGTATGATCCTTTTGAAACCTGTTTTTTCAAGGAACAGGACTTTTTCCGGGGTGATATTATGGGTCTGCGTGCTGGCGAACAAGGGGACGGGGGGCAGGTCCAGCTCCAGCAGGCCCATGTCCTGGATGATGACGGCGTCCACGCCCGCCTCCCAGAGGCGACAGATGAGCTTATGGGCGCGGCCGAGCTCCAGGTCGGTGAGGATGGTGTTGACGGCGGCGTAAACTTTGGCACGGTACCTGTGCGCGTAAACCGCGAGTTTTTCTATGTCGCGCAGCGTATTGCCCGCCGCGGCCCTGGCGCCGAATTCCTCGGCCCCGATATAAACGGCGTCCGCGCCGCAATTCACGGCTTCAAGGCCGGCCGGCAGGTCCTTGGCGGGCGCCAGCAGCTCTATTGTTTTAATGGTCATAAATCTCGTAAAGCGGGCGACGCGGGCCGGAGAGCGTCCTCAATAATCTGAAAACTTCCGTTCAAGTTTCCCGTTTTACGCCTTGCGGCTTACGCCTGCGGCGGCGTAGTCGGCGTCGATCTTATAATACTCGTAGGTCAGCTTGGCCACGCGGGAGATGAAACCCTTGGCGCTGGAGTAATTAGGCACCTCGCTGGTCAGTACGGCGATGATATAATCGCCGCGCGGAGAAAAAACTATCCCTACATCGTGGCAGGACTTGCGCAGCAGGCCGGTCTTGTGGCCTATTTCCCAGCCGAGCGGCAGGCCCTTTCTCAGGCGGCTGCGGCTTTTATTATGCTTGAGGACATCCAGCATGAATTCGCTTAAATTCCGGTCCACCATCTCGCCTTTGTAGATGCGCTCCATCAGCACCGCCATCTCGCGCGCGGTGGTATAATTCTCCTTTGCCACCGGGCCGGAAGTGAGGCTCAGGCCCTCGGGATAGATCTTGGTATAGACGAGCCCGATGGCCGCGAAAGCTTGCTGAAAATACTCGATGCCGGCGTAATCTATGAGCATCTTGGTGGCGGTGTTGTCGCTTTCGGTGATCATCTTGTAAATGATCTCCATGACGCTCAGGCTGGTGCCTTCGCGCACCCATTTAAGCGAACCGGAGCCGCCGATCCTGTCGCGGCGGGTTAATTTGATCTGCGTATCCAGGGAAAGCTCGCTGCGCTTTATCTTTTCGCAGATCGCCACCATGATGGGGACCTTTATAAGGCTGGCCGAAGGGAAAAGCCTGTCGGGATTATACTCCCACACCCTGTCGGAGTTAAGGTCCTTGATATAGATGCCGACATGGCCGGAGTAGTTATAGGCCAGGTTCTCAAGCGAGGAGATCATGGTGGCCCACTCCGCGTCCTTGATCGGGTTCGCCACTACCTTCCTGCGGTAGATGTCCTCGTCGGGCGGGCTCAGCTTGTTGAGGATGTACCCGCCGCCTTTATAAATGGAAAAACCCAGCAGCGGCAGGAACATGGCCCAGGCCAGCCTGCGGCGCAGTCTGGCGCGGGCGCGCGCGGCCGCCGCCGCGGCGTCATGGGGATGGGCTGGCGCGCTGGTGTAATGCCGGTGATGCGGGTGCTCCATGTCCTTCTCTTTGCTCCGGGCTCTCAGACGCCCAGGTCCAGATTCTCGCCGGGACCCTTGTAGTCCACCTTGACCGTGCCGCCCTTCTCCACCTGTTTGGTGAGGAGGAACTCCGCCAGGGGGTCCTCCAGGAGGCGCTGGACGGTCCGCAGAATGGGCCGGGCGCCGTAATTCGGGTCGAAGCCTTTCTGGATAAGGTGCGTCTTGGCTTCCTTGGTGATGGTGAACTTTACGCCCTTGGCGTCCAGTTTTTTGCCGACCTTCACCAGGTTGAGATCGAGGATCTTCTCCATGTCCAGGATGGTAAGCGGTTTGAAAACGATGATCTCGTCTATGCGGTTGATGAATTCCGGGTTGAACACGCGCTTGACCTCTTCCATGACGGTGTCCTTCATCTCCCGGTAATTCTTCTCGCGGTCCTCCTTCGGCATGAAACCCAGGGATTTCCCCTTCGAAATAAGCCGGGCGCCGACATTGGAGGTCATGATGAGGATGGTGTTCTTAAAGCTCACCTTGTGGCCGAGGCTGTCGGTCAGCGTGCCCTCGTCCATGATCTGCAGCAGGATATTGAACACATCGGGATGCGCTTTTTCTATTTCGTCCAGCACCACCACGGAATAGGGCTTGCGGCGCACGAGTTCTGTCAGTTTGCCGCCTTCCTCGTAACCCACATAGCCCGGAGGCGCGCCGATCAGGCGCGAAACGGAAAATTTCTCCATGTATTCCGACATGTCGATGCGGACCATCGCTTCCTCGTTGCCGAACAGGAAATCGGCCAATACGCGGGCCAGTTCGGTCTTGCCCACGCCCGTGGGCCCGAGGAAAATAAAATTGCCGATGGGGCGTTTGGGGTCTTTCATGCCCGTGCGGCTGCGCTTGATGGCCTGGGACACTATGGTCACGGCTTCGTCCTGGCCGATCAGCCGCTGGTGGATCTCGGCTTCCATGTGTTTAAGCTTCTCCATTTCGCTCTCGGTCATGCGCGTCACCGGGATGCCGGTCCACTTGGAGGCTATGGAAGCTATATCCTCCTCGGTAACTTCCGGGACCACCTTGTCGCGGCCCTCGCGCCACTTTTTCTTGCCGTCCTCCAGCGCTTTTTTAAGGTCCTTTTCCTTGTCGCGGAGCTTGGCGGCTTTTTCGTATTCCTGCCCGTAGATGGCGGCGTTCTTGGCTTTGGAAACCTCCTCTATGCCGGCCTCCTTCTCCTTGAATTCGGACGGGGCTATGGAAAGCTTCAGCCTGGCGCGCGAACCGGCCTCGTCCAGCAGGTCTATGGCCTTGTCGGGAAGCGCCCGGTCGGTGATATATTTGTCCGAAAGCTGGGCGGCCGCGATGATGGAAGCGGCCGAATATTTGCACTTATGGTGCGATTCGTATTTTTCCTGGAGGCCTATGAGGATCTCTATGGCCTCCTCGATGGTCGGGGGGTCCACCACGACCGGCTGGAAGCGGCGTTCAAGCGCCGGATCGCGCTCGATATGCTTGCGGTACTCGTCGAAAGTGGTGGCGCCTATGCATTGCAGTTCGCCGCGGGCCAGGGCGGGCTTGAGCATGTTGGAGGCGTCTATGGCGCCTTCGGCCGCGCCGGCGCCTATAACGGTATGCAGCTCGTCTATGAACATGATGATGCTGTTCCTAGCCTTGCGGATCTCTTCGATAATGCCTTTCAGGCGCTGCTCGAATTCTCCGCGGTACTTGGTGCCGGCGACTATGGACGCCAGGTCCAGGCTGAGCAGCCGCTTGCCGAGCAGCGTGTCGGAGATCTCTCCGGCGGCTATTTTCTGGGCGAGGCCTTCCACGATGGCCGTCTTGCCCACGCCGGGCTCGCCTATGAGGACGGGATTGTTCTTAGTGCGGCGGCCCAGCACCTGGATGACGCGGTCTATCTCATTGTTCCGTCCGATGACGGGGTCCAGCTTCCCCTCCTTGGCCATCTGGGTCAGGTCGCGGGCGAACTCGTCCAGCGTGGGGGTCTTGGTCTTGCCCTTCGGGGCGGCGTGATGCGCAGTCTTGCCCTGGGGAGCCTCCTTCTGGGACTCCTTGGTCTCCATCTCGCCGAGGATGCTGAGGACCTCCTCGCGCACGGTCTCAAGCTTCAGGCCGAGATTTTCAAGGACGCGGGCGGCCACGCCCTCCTCCTCCCGGATGAGGCCCATTAAAATGTGTTCCGTGCCGATGTAGGAATGGCTCATGTGCTGGGCCTCCTCCACGGCGTACTCCAGCACTTTTTTGGCGCGCGGCGTAAAAGGGATCTCGCCCAGCAGCATCATGTTGTCGCCCAGGCCCACTATCTTCTCTATCTCGGCGCGCACTTTCCTGAGATCTATCCCCAGGCTGGCCAGGACCTGCGAAGCGACGCCCTCGCCCAGGGCTATCAGACCCAGCAGGATATGCTCGGTGCCGACATAGTCGTGATTAAGACGCTTGGCCTCCTCCTGCGCTATCAGGATGACCCGCTGGGCCCTTTCGGTAAATCTTGTTCCCATGTCAATTCCTCCGTCTCGGTGAAAGTTCAGGAAATCTAATGCCGTAAACCGACATTTTATCGTACCCGGCACGGGGTTGTGTTCATCCCCGCGCCGGAAATAAGCGGAAATCCGCCGCCTTAAAAAAGCGTAGAATTCATATTATGACACAACGGCGCTTTCTTTTCAATCTCCGGCCGATGATCTATTATATAAAACTTGGATTTCAGAAATGTTTCAGGCTCCGCGGACCTTGATCCTGAAACCCTGCACGGAAACCACGCTGACTTCGGCGCCGGCCGGGAGCTCGCCCGAGACGCTCTCGGCCTCCCAAAGCTCGCCCTGCACCAGCACGGTGCCCTTGGGAGCCAGGACGCTCTTGGTCCGGCCCTTTTTGCCGACCAGGCTCTCGATGCCCGTAACCACTCCGCGCAGCTGCGCCTTAACCACGATCCAGGCCAGGCCGGCGGTTATGGCCACCAGGGTTATCAGGGTCGAGCCCAGGATATGCATGGAAACGGACAGGCCGCCCAGCGATGGCCGGTTAAACAGCATCAGCGCGCCTATAATTATGGAAATAACCCCTCCCAGGGTGAGCAGGCCGTAGCTGAGGACCTTTATCTCGACTATGAAAAAAACAAAGCCCAGCAGGATCAGCAGAACGCCGGCGAAGTTGGCGGACAGCGTCTGTAAAGAGTAAAACCCGATCACCATCGAGACAGCCCCGACCACCCCGGGCAGGATCAGGCCGGGATTGTAAAGCTCTATAAAAAGTCCGGCCGCGCCCAGGCCCATCAGGATCATGGCGATATTGGGGTCGGAAATGGCGGCCAGGAATCTCTGGCGCCGGGTCTGGCTTACCGTTTCGACACGGGGGGGCGTTGCGACCAGGATCCGGCCGCGGCCGGGCAGCTCGCGGCCGTTTATCCCGGCAAAAAAACCGGCCATGTCCGCGGCTATAAGATCGGCGACTCCGGCCTTGAGCGCTTCCTCGGCGGAAATCGAATCGCTTTTTGCGACCGCCTTTATGGCCCATTCGACATTGCGTTTTTTCTGCTGGGTTATGGACTTCATATAGGCGGAAGCGTCGTTAAGCACCTTCGCCTCCATCGGGTCCTTCGCTTTGGCGTCCTTATCGCCGAGGATCGACGGCATGGAGCCGAGCATCACGGGGTGCGCCGCGCCGATATTGGTGCCGGGGGCCATGGCCACGATATCGGAAGCCATCGCCAGGAACACTCCGGCCGAAGCCGCCCGCGCGCCCTGCGGGTAGACATACACCGCGACAGGGACCCGCGAAGAAAGCATTTTTTTAATGATCTCCCGCATGGAACCGTCCAGACCGCCGGGCGTATCCAGCTGGATCACAAGGAGGTCGAATTTTTCCGCGTTGGCTTTGTCGATGGCGTTACCCAGGAATTCCGAAGCCGCCGGCGTTATAATGCCGGAGTAGGGGGCGGCCAGGACCGTTTGTATCCCGTAAACCTTTAGCGGAGGTTTTGCCGCATGAACCGGAGAGCTCAAAGCCGCACCCGCCAGAACCAGTACCGCCGACCCTATCATTTTTTTAAACATAGCCACCTCTCTTGAAAAATAACATCCGTAAAATGTCGTAAAACGACATTTTATCGCAGCCGACACGGGGTTTTCTCCATACTCCGGCCTTGAAGACGGCCAAACTCTCTCTTACCACAAGGTAACCCAACCCTAAAGGGCGGGACATACTAAAAATCTTTAATGGAGAACCCTGCTTATCCCCATGTACCAGAAAAAACCGGCCATTCCGCCGCCGGCCCCTAGAATGATCTCCCTCATAATGGGAATGGACAGGAATCCGAAGTAAAAATACAGCTTCAGGCCGAACGAGAGCCAGAACATGGTCGGCGTAATAATGCCTGCGGTCGCCCCGCAAAGAATGGTGGCCAAGGCTCCGAAAGAGGAATTCCTTTCCATCCTGGCTACAAGCCCTATGACCGTTCCGATCCAGAGCGGGATAAAGATATACGGCCCGCAATCGGGCCAGACGGTCCGCAAGCCGGTATACGAATGGGAAACCTCGGGCCAGGAGTACAGGCAGCCCGCCGCCAGGCCGGCCGAAGCCCCCGAAGCCGCGCCGAGAATGACCTCCAGTATAAAAGACACGAACGCTCCTCGAACCTTTAAGCCCGCGCGAACCGCCTCATTTTAGATTCTAACTTATTTGTTACAATGTAAACGAGGGCGAGATGGCGGAAGAAAAAACCGGCACATTTTCGGTGATCGCGGCGGACGAACGCCTGCCGGATTTCATATTGCTGACAAAGCTGATCTCGGAATCGCGGGGACTTAACCGCGACGACGCCGGCCGCCTGGCCAGGCACTCCTGGGGGTTTCTCGGCGAGGGGCTGACCGGAACGCAAGCCGACGAACTCCTGAAACGCTGCGGCCTCTGCGGGATCAAGGCCGTGAAAACGGAGACCGGCGGGCCGGCCGCCCTGAAACCGCCGCTATACATAAAAAAAGCCGCTTTTGAGGGCGGCGTCTTCAATTACACCGACCGGACCGGCCGGAACGGCGCCGGAGAAAAAACCGATATTCTGGTAGTGGCCGCCGCTCCGGTGAAAGAAGAAACGACAAAAACGGTGACGACCACCGAAGGTCCGTCCGGCCAGGAAAAAGCCATAAGGTTCGGCATCATGGCGGTCACCGGCCTGCCCATAGGCATGGGCAAGACCAAGGAAGTTAAAAAAGAGGTAAAAAGCTCCGAGCTGTCCTTCTGCATGGACCTGCTCTTAAGGACGGATGGGATACGCCTGCGCCTCGGCTCCAATGATTTTGATTTTTCCTGTCTGAAGGAGAAAAAGACCTATTCCAGCCAGCTTAATTTCCGCCTGCTGTGCGCGGAACTGGCGGCCTTCGCCCCGCGCGCGCTGAAGAACGCCGGACTCCTCGCCATTATCGAAAACAAGCCCCTGACCCCGCTGCCCTACGACGCCATATCCGACTTCAACAAAGAGTTCCTGCGCCTCTCCCTCCTTAAATGAGGGACAGTATATATATCACCCACCCAGCATTCCGGTGACATAATACTTATTTTTAGAATTAAGTATTATGTCACCGAATTATCAAGGCCGCGGATTTAAATGCCGCTATTATCGTTTTTTACTGTATATGCACGGACACAACGCACATAGTTGCGTTCGGTCTTGGGGGAAGCGGTAACATAATCGCTTCTAAAGAGCACATACCATGCAAAATCAGTACCGTCGTCCGTTGAGGACCAATAAGGAGCGATTAAAGCGGAATGCGTCTGCTCGTAATTTATACTTAGAAGCTCTGCCTTAGTGGGCAGACGCCAATCCTGGCGAAGCGCGTAATCCAGGCCCCTGCAGTAATTCACGGCATCGATCCATTTTTCAGTTATACCATAGTTACAGCCGGCGTCGAGGCCGCCGGACGCCCACATAAGGTTCGTATCGTGGTCGATTATTACGGTGCCATTGCCGATAACCTTAACCTCGCGGTTCTCAGCATACGCCGCGCTTACGGACAACATCATAACCATAGCCAGCATTATTCTTTTCATTTGTTCCTCTCCTTATAAATAGCGGGCATACAAGCTGCGCCAACCCGGCGCCACATGCCACCCTGACCAACAAACTCTGTTGCAACTGAAGTTTACTGGTTAATACAGTTTAGACCGTAAACAATATTCCGCCAAGTGCTATTGGACCCAAATTATTTTTTCTGTTGGGCCCATTGCGCATAGGTCTTTTGACCAAAATTTTTAATTAAGTATACTGTCCCCATGGAATTTATTCCGGCGCCGGGGTCTTTTGAGGAGAAATTCGTGAGGAGCGGAGGGCACGGCGGACAGAATGTCAACAAAGTGGCCACCGCCGTGCAGCTTAGATTCTCACCGCGCATATCAGGACTGCAGGCGGCGGCGCAAGAACGGCTGAAAATTCTCGCCGGCTCGAAACTGACTGCGGACGGAGATATCCTTATCACCGCCAGCGAATACCGGACCCAGGAACAGAACCGCCAGGCCGCCCGCGCCAGGCTGGCCGAACTGATAGGACGCGCCCTGCGTCCGCCTAAACATAGACGGCCGACAAAACCCTCTTACGGTTCCAAACAGCGCCGCCTCGAAGGCAAAAAATATCGCGCCGGCATAAAACAAACTCGGCGCGATACGACCGGCGAATAAAATGTCGTAAGACGACATTTTATCGTACTTGCGTAGGCGCCGTATCAAGCGGGACCCCTTCCAGGGGAATTTACCCACAGGCGGACACCGCTTCGCGGTTTCCCCTGCCTATGGCCTTCAAACGGCCAAATTCCCAGATACCGCGACGATACCCCGCCCTTTAGGGCGGGGTATGGTATAAATTTTTGCGGCAAAAATTTATTCCGACTTCAGCTTTGCGGTGTAGGCCGCGTGGAATTTTTTTATTTTTTCCACCAGCGCCTTAATGTCTTCCTTGGGAGGCAGGAAAGTGGTGCGGAAATGAAGCGTGCCGGGCCTCTGGCCGAACCCGGAGCCAGGCACTACGCAGATGCCTGTTTCTTCCAGCAGCCTTAGGCAGTATTCCGAATCCCTGGCCGCCTCGTATTTAAGCCGCGCCTCCGCCGTAAGCCTGGACAAGTCCGTGCCTTTCTTATGCGGAAGCTCGAATCTTACGAAAGCGTACATCGCGCCCTGCGGAACCTCGATCTTCATTCCCTCTATCCCGTTCAGCCCGCCGCCGAGGATCCCGGCTTTCTCTTTCAGGTCGCCCAGGATCGCATCCCGCTCGCGCGCGTACAACTCATAGCTTGGCGCACCTTTGACGGGCGGGGACGCCATCAGATAAGTCACTATCTGCCCGTCGACATTGGAACACAGCCCTATAGACTGGAGCTTTACCAGCTCCGCGTAAACATCATCCGGCATGTTCCTGACTTCCAGATAGCCGCCCCTGTGTCCGCATTCGCCGAGGAACCCCTTGGAAACCGAATGAAAGCTGAAAAGCGTGACCTCTTTTTCGCCCATCGCATGCAACACCTTGGCGAACGAATGGAATTTTATTTTTTGGGCGTAAATGTTCTCCTGGTAAACCTCGTCGGCCAGGATCGCCAGGCCGTTTTTCCCGGCGAAGCGGATGATCATCTCGATGTTCTTTTCCGAAAGCACGGCCCCCGTGGGATTGCCGGGATTGATCACGGCTATGGCCACCGGATCGATACCGTCCTTTCTGGCGGCGTCGATGCTCGCGTTCAGTTCCGCCTCGTTCAGCTGCCAGTTGTCGCCTTCGTCCAGGAAATAATTGATCTGCCTCGCCCCGTACAGGGCGATGGTGGCGCTGTACAACGGGTACTGCGGGATCGGGATCATATACCCGTCATTTTCCTTATTGGTCAGCATGGTAAACACAGCCTGAACGCCCTTGCTGGCGCCGTCGGTAAGCAGCACCCTGTTCATATCCACCGGGATCCCGTCCCGTTTATTTATAAACTCGGCCACGGCCTTGCGGATGAACGGCAGCCCCGCGCTCTGGGTATAGGCCCCCATCCCGCCAGGGTTCTTCTCAAGGATCATTTTCGCCCGTTCGACAACATCGGAGGGGAAAAGTCGCGCGGCTTCGGGATGGGCCATCAGGGCCGGGTACTCAAGCAGGCTGAGCACCTGCCGCACGAAGGTGAGGGGTTTTTGTTTAAGAGCCTGGGGGTTGCCTATGTTGCAATAAATTATTTTACGGCCCTGCGCTTCCAGTTCATGGGCCCTGTCCACTATCTTCCCCCTGACGGCGTAATGCGCCTCAAGCAGCTTGGAATTCAGCTTATGGAGTTTTATCATATCCAGATTATATAAATTATCGCGGCCTGGACGGTTTTGTCAGGGCTTAAGGGCCTTGTCGACGGCGGCCATGAAGCACCGCACTTCAAAAGGTTTGTAGAAATATTCGGTGACGCCGGAGTTTTCCAGCAGCTCATCCGCATCCGAAGAACCGGTGACCAGCAGGCTTTTGGCGCCCGCTCTTTTCTTTTCAAAAAGTTTTATAAGTTCCGTTCCCAGGCCGTCCGGAAAAAGCAGGTCGGTAACGAGCAGATCGTAATGATTGGCCTCTATCAGGCCGGAGGCCTCTTTGAAACTACCGGCAGTAGTAATGGAATACTCCTTACCGGAAAATATTCTGGTGTAAAGTTTAAGGATGCACTTCTCATCATCCGCCACAAGGATCTTGCTGGACATATATGTCGATCTCCCCAAAAAAAGCCTCACTTCTCATATTTATGAGTTTATTAGTTTATAGTGTACAAAATATCAAGCCTCCGCCACAGAGGCAAAAGGCCCACCGGCGCCGCGGACCATTGGCCCGGCGGAACAGGCGGGGTATGGTTAAAAATTTTACGGGTTAACGGCGTTCAAGACTATGGAGGAAGGAATTCACAAGCCACAGGACCAGCGCGAACGCCAGCGCCCACCAGAAGCTGGCCACCTGAAAACCGGGGACCAGGAAGGCCGTCAGCTCCACCAGGCCGCCGATGATCACAAAGGTGAACAGTCCCAGGGAAAGGATGTTTATGGGAATGGTCAGGATCACAAGAACGGGCCGCAGGATCGCGTTGACCAGGCCAAGCACCACCGCCACCGTCAGCGCTGTCCCGAAACCCGCCAGTTTCACTCCGGGGAGCACGCCGGCCGCGACAAAAACGGCCAGACTGTTCAGCAGCACATGGATGATTATTTTCATTGTCGGACCGCCGGGCGATTATCCTCGCCGGCGCCGCCCGCTAGCTGGCCGCAGGCGGCGCGGATGTCGGCGCCCCTTTCGCGGCGCAAATGCGTCCGGATCCCGCCCGCCATCATGATCTTCTGGAATTCCTTGGCCTTTTCCATCCGGCCCGGGGCGAGACCGGCGTTTTTCTCCGAAAGGCCGGAATGCGGGGCCGCCGCGGCGGGATTATACATTATAATATTAACTTTGCAATTCAAGCCTTTGAGCAGCTCAAGGAATTTTTGGGCGTCTTGCGGCGAATCGTTCAGACCGTCGAAAAAGATGTATTCAAAGAACACCGCCCGCCCGGTTCTGGCGCAATAATGCCGCGAGGCCTCCATAATTTCGCTCAAAGGATACTTTTTTTCCATGGGCGTAAGTCCGGCCCTTTGTCGCCCATCCGCGGTTATTACGGAAACCGCCAGTTTTATCGCAAGGCGCGAATCCGCCAAATCCTTTATCACCGGAACTATCCCGACCGTGGAGACGGTGATCCGGCTTTGGGGGAAATTGCGGCCCTTGTTATCGGAAAGTATAAGAATGCTTTTTCTGACGTTCGTCCAGTTTAAAAAAGGCTCGCCCATGCCCATGAACACCACGCTGTCGGGCGTTCTTCCCGCAGCAAGCCCGCAGGCCGCGAACTGCCCGAGGATCTCGGAGGGCTTAAGGTCCCGCCGGAACCCGAGCCCGCCCGTGGCGCAAAAACCGCAGCCGCAGGCGCAGCCGGACTGTGAAGAGAGGCAGACGGAAACCGTTTCCTTGTTGAACAGTATCACGCTCTCGGCGGCCGCCCCGTCATGGAACCTGAAAAGAAGCTTGATCGTTCCATCCGTTTTGGAAACCAGCTTTTCCGCGGCGCAAACGGGCTGGAGCGAGTACCTGTCCGCGAGCCTGGCCTTAAGCTCTTCCGCAATGCCGGACATGGCGCCGAAGCTCTCCGCGTCCTTCCTGTACAGGCAGTTAAAGACCCGGTCGGCCCTGGAACCTTTCTCCCCGAGCGCTATCAACGCGCCCGCAAGCTCGGGCCGTGTAAAATCCCTGATATCCGGTTTTATCATTTATCACTCTTATATTTTTTCAGCCATTTTCCCAGCCGCCGCTTCAGCCGGGCCATTAAAGACTTCTTGGAGAACCGGACATCTTCCATGTCATGCACCGAGGAATCCCTTTTGGAGCACAATTTAAGCTGATAGGCGACTATCTCCCCGAAAAAATTATTCTGGAAGCCCTTTATTCCCTGAAGCTTTTTCAGATGAGCGGCGGACTCCTCGAACCGGCCCAGCCTGCGGAGCAATTCTCCCATAAGCAGCTGGGAATTCTCCCTTTCCTCCACCGCCGTCCCGGCGGCCTCGGCGCAGGCGGTAAAATATTTCAGGCTCAATTCCAAGTCCTCTTTCAGCCCGACAGGGTCCGCCTCTTCCTGCCAGGAGGCCTTCAGGAAGGACTCCGCCACCTCGTAAGCGGGTTTTTTTAATTCGCTGTAAAGCACTCCGACGCGGAAAAACGGACTGCGCTTCAGGCATTTCTTATAGACGGCGGAAGCGGTTATGGCCCTGCACTTCTCCAGTTCCGCTTTCGGCATATCCAGCATATAGGTGACAAAACCGCAGCCGGGACAATCCGGCAGACGCCGGGGGGCGGGGACATTCCCGGTCGGTTTAAGGTCCAGGCGCATGTCGGACTCCGCATCGGAGCCGGGCACATCCAGCCGGGCATAAAAGACCCGCCCGCAGACCTGGCAGGAGATCTCTCTTTCCAAAGTTTTGCCTGCGCAGACCGGACCCGCCGCCGAGATGAGGATCACGCAAGCCGCAACAATGTTTTTCATGGTATACCTATAATCCGTCCGGCCTTAAATTTTATTATCGTTTGCCGGGGGCCGGAGGGAGCCGTTCATGCGGGCTTCGAGAGCTTCCACCCGTTTTTCCAGCAGGGCCAGCCGGTCCTCGGAAACGGAAAGCGGGGCGGCGGGCCCGGGAACGGCGGCGGGAACGCCGTCCGAAAAAAGATGCCGGTAGCGCGACTCTTTTTGCCCGGCCTGGCGCGGAAGACGGGCCACCAGAGGATCTTCAGCCGCTGCGCAAAGCGCCTGCAGCAACCCTTCCACCTCGGCCGTGCCCGTGAATTCGCAAAGGCGGTCGGTACGCCCCCTGAGCTCGCCGGGCGTTTGAGGACCGCGCAGCAACAGCACGGTCATAACACCGGCCAGCTTAGGGTCCGGACTGTTCAAAAGCCTGTCCATGTGGTGGCGGAATTTAGGGACGCGCTCACCCGGCGCCTGCAGGCGCTCCACCAGCCCCTGTTCTATCAGCGTCTGCACCGCTTTACCCATGGAATCGGCGTCCAGGGACATCACGGGCTCACGGCTCGTCTTCTGGTTGCAGGCGTTAAGCAGCGCGTTGAAGGTCAGCGGGTATTGCTCGGGGGTTGTCAGGGCTTTTTCGGCCAGCGAGCCCAGTACCCGGGCTTCTACAGGAGTTAATTCCGTCGCCATATTTATAATTCCACTCCGGACCCGCGGCCTTCACGGCCTCGGCTCATTCCACGCCGAGGAGTTCCACCTCAAAATGCAGTTCCGCATCGGGCGGGATGACCCCTCCCGCGCCCTTTTTGCCGTAAGCGAGGGCGGACGGGATGAAAAGTTTGCGCTTGCCGCCTATCCGCATCCCGCAAACTCCCTCATCCCAGCCCTTTATCACGCGGCCGGCCCCGAGCTTGAAAGAAAAAGGCTCGTCACGGTCGACGGAGCTGTCGAATTTCCTGCCGTTCGGGAAAGTGCCCGTATAATGCACGGTAACCTCTTTGCCGCTGACCGCCACAGGCCCTTCCCCTATTTCCATATCTATATATTTCAGCCCCGACGCCAGAACAATTTCTTCTTTGGACATATGGATCTCCTTTAATTGAAGGTCGTCATAACGGAAGGACACGGCGCCCGTAAACCTCGTTCAGAATCTGCGCAATGGCAGCGTAGAACGCGGAAAAGCCGCAAAAGAGCCCCTCGTATCCGGCCGGGATCTTGGAAGCGCCGGTAAAATCCGCGCAGGCCAGCATAAAGAACAATACCGTCAGCGATAGAAAAACGACCTGCAGGGCGCGGCTGAGTTTCAGGGCGCCTATGAACATGCAGGCCGTGAATAAACCCCAGACGGCCAGATAAAAACCCATGGAAACCGGCGTAGCGGGCTCTCCAAGGCCGAGTTTGGGAAGCACCAGCAGAGCCACCAGGGACAGCCAAAAGAAGCCGTACAGCGTGAACGCCGTGGCGCCGAAAGTGTTTTTCTTTTTCCATTCCATGGCGCCGGCCATCACCTGCGCCAGGCCGCCTATGCAGATCCCCATGGCCAGGATCATGGTATCCATGGCATAGAACCCCGCGTTGTGCAGATTGAGCATTATCGTGGTCATGCCGAAACCCAGCAGGCCGAGGGGCGCGGGATTGGCCGTGGTATCGGTGATCGTTATCTGGTTGTTTTGTTCGGTCATTCGAGGTCTCCTTTACGGTCGATAAAATCTCGTCTTACGGCGTTTTATTATAGCAATTCTGCGTTTCCCGCTTCTCGGGGAAAATAGTAGAATAGATAAAACATGAAATTCCCCGGCAAGAGAAAGAACAAGCATTACTTCCCTGTCACCGAGAAAGGGCGGGAAAGCGCGGACGCCCATTTTCTACAGACCGAACCCTTCTACCTGGTCGGAATAGACCAACTGCTGGTAGACATAGAATGCGGCGTCGAACCGGAGTTCCTTGCCCGGCACGGTCTTAAAAAAGGCGAATCGCAGGTCCTGGACGACCAGACCGCCGAAGCCGTCTGCCGCGAGCTTAAAGCGGAAGGCCGGATCCTCGGCGAATACGCCGGCGGCTCGGTGGGGAACACCCTGCATAATTACTCCATCTTATCCGACGAACGCTCGGTCGCTCTCGGAACCGTCAGCAGGAACATCACTCTGGGCGATTACGCTTTCAAATACATCCGCAACACGAGCTCCAAAGTCGACCTGTCCTATCTTCAGCCGTCCGAAAGCCGGATGGGCCTGGCGCTGTGTTTTGTGACCCCGGACGGGGACAGGACTTTCGGCATAAGCAAAGGCGGCATAAACGAGCTGACGCCGGAATTCATTCCCGGGGAGGTCATTGAAAAAGCTTCGGCCCTACTTATTTCCGCTTATATCCTGCGCGATGAGAATGAGCCTATCTTCCGTTCCGCCATCAAGGCCTGCGAGATCGCCCTGAAGGCGAAGGTGCCGGTGGTGATGACGCTTGGGACCTGCTCCCTGATCGGCTCCAAAAAAGACTTTTTTCGCGAATTTACGGACAGATATGTCTCCTGCCTGGCCATGAACGACCTGGAAGCGCGGGCACTTACAGGCTTAAGCGACCCGTTACTGGCGGCCGAAAACGCCCTGGAACTTTGCGACCTGGTCCTCTTAACCGCGGGAGCGCACGGCCTTTACCTGGCGGGCTATGTCGACGAGCAATTCGCGAGACGGACCTCTCATAAACTTCACACGAAGTCCATAGTCGATTACAACAAGTATGAATTCAGCCGCCCGATGAGAAAAAGCGACTGCGTTAAACCGATAAAGATCTACACCCACATAAATCCGTTCCTGGGAGGGCCGATGGTCATAAAAAACACCAACGGCGCGGGCGACGGGGCCCTCGCGGCCCTGCTCCACGACCTGAGCGCCAGGAAATATCATCAGGCTAAAGTGCCGAATTCCCCCAAGAATCTGGTGGATTCCCTGACTTATTCGTCCCTGTCACAGATCTCCAAATACGCCAACCGCGTAAGTTTCGAGGTCCTGGCGCAAAATTCCCCGCGCCTGATGCGCGCCCTGCCCGAAAAAGAGGACAACCTCCAGGAAGCCTACTGGGACTCCTAACCCCCCAAAAAAGGCTCATGCTGCCTTTTGATATGAAAAGGCTCATGCTGCCTTTTGATTAACAGGAACAGTCGCGCGGCGGAACCGCCTTGTTCCAGGGCATGAGAGCTAAAAGCTTCGCAAGGCCGCAGAAGCCTGTGAGACCCGCGAACATAAGTCCGGCCCCGATAAAAGCGGCTACCCAGCCTATCCTGGCGTCCACGCCGAAGCCTAGGAGAACCGAGGCCAGGACCGCTGAACCCGCGGCAAGCTGGACCTGGCGCATTATCGGAAGGCTGGCGCCCCTGCCGGTAACCAGCGGTTTGCCCTGTCTGGCCCATTCCAGGATCCCGCCAGGATAAACTTCGACCGAAAGCTGCCCGCCAAAACCCAACTGCGCGATCTGCCCAAGGGCCAGCTTGGCCCGGTTCCCGCTGCGGCACATAAGCAGGATTTTCCTTCCTGCCATTGATTGAAGCACCCCGGGGGCCGTGTGGCCGAATTGTGAAAGCGGCACCCAGATAGACCCTGGTATATGCTCGGCCGCGAACTCATCCTGTTCCCTGACATCCAATATAACCTGCTCCATTTGTTCCTCCAGATCACACCATCCCTGCCGTAAGTGTAAAAAGGCTCCTAAAAAGGCTCCTGCTACCTTTTGATATTAAAAGGCTCCTGCTGCCTTTTTATCAGAATAAAAAAGACATACCGGCGAAGAAAAAGCCCAGTGAAACTATCAGGTATGCCGACGGCATCCTCCGTTCCAGCGCGCATTCGAAAACCGAAGCGAACAGCGTGCCGGTGATACCGATGGCGGACACCGCCGCCAGCGCGCCGGCATACCTCACGGCGCTAAGGTAGAACATCAGCGAAAGGTATGTGCCGGAAAAGCTGCCTACCGCGATCCAAAGAACGCCCTTGCGGCTTAACGCCCCGAGCCTTTCGAAAAAATGGAACGGCCTGACCCGCGACAGAACGGCGAAAAGCAGCAGCGCGCCGGCGGCCCGGTAAAAATTCCCCTCGGTAGTGCCTATCCCCGGGTTGGCGTTGAAAGCGAACCTGGTTATCGTCACTCCTACGGCGTCAAGCGACACTCCCGCGAGGGCGAACAGGCCGGCCCTTATGTTCCAGTGCCCGCGCTTCCTGAAGGACTCCAGCGAAAAAATGAAAAGGCAGGCCACGAAAAAAATAACGGCCGCCAGTTTCCGTCCCTCCACGGCCTGGCCGAAAACGAAATAACCGAGTATGCCTATCACCAGCGGCTGAAAGCCGAAGAGCACCATCGTGCGGCCGGGGCCCATCAGTGAAAAAGACTTCAGCAGACAGATATCGGCGAGCCCCAGGCCCACCATCCCGGACAGAAAAAAAAGGCCCGTGAAACGCGGATCTATCTGGTGGAACCCGCCCTGCGCCAGCACGGTCAGAAAGAACAGCGCCGACGCGACAGAAGCTTTAAAGCAGTTGACCCAGACGCTGGAAAGCCTTTTTGAATAATGCGTGAAGAACTGCACGCCCACCGCAAAACTTAAATTGGCCGCCAGCGCGTAAAGATAAACCCTGTCCATTACTTCATTATCTCTATGCGGCCTATGGACGGCTGCGGCACCATGGCTTTTGAAATGGAGCTTACGCCCTCGCCGACATAAAGCGCGGCCACCAGCACGACTCCCGAGAGCAGGATCCCCACCGCCAAATTGCCCTTCTGAAGCTCTTTGCCTGCGTGCAGGCTTTTATCCAGCCTGCCGAAAAGCCGCAGCGTGACCGAAATGGTGATAACGGCAAGCAGCATGGAAACACCCAGATGGCCCAGGCAGAGCAGCGCCAGTTTGCCCAACCCGAACGAGCTTTCACCGGGCGAGGAGAGATAGAGCCGGAACATGCTGACCACGGCGCCCATGCCTTTCTGCAGGATCATGGAAGCGGAGAGCAGGATCGCGGCCATAAGAGTGCCGACCGCGGTATTGCCCTTCTTGATCTCTTCTTCCATGTCGAAGTCCGGATTTGCGCGCACGAACACCTTATAAGTCAGGGCGATCACCACCCCGGACATCGCCACCGCGAGCGCGAATTCGAACAGGCTCACTATAACTCTTGTGTTGAACATTTTTCCTCCGGTTTATCTAAAAAAACGGTTCTATCTTGTAACCCTCGGCCCCCTGCAAAAGCGCTGCCGTGTTCTTTCCTACCATGCCGGGCTCAAGCCACGCCGGCCCCGCGGGCTCTATCAGCACATATTCAAGGCCGTTATAGGTCACGAACAGATCGCCCTTGGCCGGGATCCTTCTGATCGCCATAAGGTAGTGACCCGGCACGGAAACGCCCACCAGGCGCATTCCGCTCCAGTTCCCGAGGATCGAGGCCGCCACCGCCGTCTTGGTATCGCAGTCTCCCCAGCCGCTGAGCAAAGATCTGGCCGGGGGCAGCAGGCCGCCGGTGTGAAGGCCGTTTTCCAGCATCGGCGGGACCTTATAGCGGACGGCCGTCTGCACCATTGAAAGAGCGGCGCCCACCGTTTCCTCCGGGCCGTACCCCCTGTCTTCGGATATTTTTTGGAAGGCCAGGGCCAGAGGCTTGAGGAGCGCAATGTTGCGCTTTACGATCGCGGGAATGTCGCAGATAACGACATTGCCCGGCAAAAGCGCGAAACCCCGAGAACGAAAAAGTTCGTTAAAGCGGACCTTATATTCCCAGTCCACCGCCGTCAGCGCCGCTTTGCCGGCGGTCTCCCCGCCTTTTTTCAACGCTTTTGCCCATTCCTTCCGGCGGGTTGCATCATGCCACTGGTCCAGCTTGGAAAGATCCGCGTCCGAATATCCGTAGCCGGACAGATACTCCCCGTATTCGTTCTCCGACATGGAAAATGAAACATTAAGCCTGTCTTTATTAAAGTTGATAAAGCTGTACCGGGCCTCCAGGGTCCCCTTCCCGCGGCGGATCCGCTGCGCCGTGCCCTTTTCCTCTCTGTTTTGCACGGGATCATCTTCCTCCGGGGTTTCTTCTTCATCCGCGGCCTGGGAACGGAGCAGGTCCCGTCCCTGCGGATAAACGACAAGCCCTCGTTCCCATTGCGAGGAAAGAAAAACGGCTTCCGCGAACAGCGCGGCCGCCAGGAGAGAGATCCAGGCTGTAACTCGAAAGGCTTTCATACAGTCTTCAATTATATAAAATGTTGCATAGAGACATTTTATCCATGATCCTGGAGGAACCGGATGAACGCCCTCACCTTGCTTGCGACAGCGCTGCTTATTTACGCCCTCGCCTACCGCTTTTACGCCGGCTTTATCATAGCGAAAGTGCTGGCCTTCGACGCCGCGCGCCGGACCCCGGCGCACGCGCTTAACAACGATTACGACTACAAACCGACCAACCGCTGGGTGCTTTTCGGCCATCACTTCGCGGCCATAGCCGGCGCCGGGCCCCTTGTGGGCCCGGTGCTGGCCGCGCAGTTCGGCTATATGCCCGGTTTTTTATGGATCCTGATAGGCAGCGTGCTGGCCGGCGGCGTGCACGACATGGTCATACTTTTCGCTTCGATCCGTTACGACGGGCTTTCTCTCACCGAGATCGCCCGGCGCGAAACCGGCAAAACCGCCGGCTGGGCCACGGCGGCGGCCGTGCTTTTTATAATCATAACCGCTTTGGCCGGACTCTCGATGGTCGTGGTCAACGCCCTCGCCGAAAGTTCCTGGGGCACCTTTTCCATAGCCCTGACCATACCGATAGCCGTTTTCACCGGCTGGTACATGAATAAGGCCCGGCCGGGCAGGATCGCCGAAGCCTCCATAATTGGCGTGGCGCTTGTAACGGCGGCGATAATATTGGGAGAGCCGCTCTCGCGCTCAGGCTGGGCGCATTATTTTATCTATTCCAAAACCAGCCTTTCGGTCATACTTGCCGTTTACGGCATGCTGGCTTCCATCCTGCCGGTCTGGCTGCTGCTCGCCCCGCGGGACTACCTGAGCTCCTATATGAAGATCGGCACCATCGGCCTGCTGGCTTTCGGGATCCTGTGGGTGCGGCCTCAAATTGCCTCGCCGGCGTTCACCACCTTCATCCACGGCGGAGGCCCCATAGTGCCCGGCAGGGTCTGGCCGTATGTCTGCATCACTATCGCCTGCGGCGCCATCTCGGGATTTCACAGCCTCATAAGTTCCGGCACCACGCCGAAGATGATAGCCTCGGAACGGGACCTGCGCCTTATCGGCTACGGCGCGATGCTGACCGAGGGGTTGGTCTCCATAATGGCGCTGATAGCCGCCACGGTGCTCAGCACAGGGGACTATTTCGCCATCAATGTTTCCCCGGCGGTTTTCCAGAAACTGGGGCTGAGCGTTTCACGGCTGCCCGAGATGGCGCTCGCGGTCGGGGAACACCTGGAGGGCCGGGCCGGAGGCGCGGTCTCGCTGGCGGTGGGAATGGCGCAGATCTTCGCCTCCATACCCGGGATGAAGAACCTGCTTTCCTACTGGTATCATTTCGCGATAATGTTCGAGGCCCTTTTCATACTCACCACCATCGACGCCGGCACCAGGGTGGCGCGATACATCGCGCAGGAAGTTCTGGGAAAGGTTTACGGGCCCTTCGCCAGGAACGACTGGTGGCCGGGAGTGTTCTTCACAAGTATTTTGGTCTGCGCCGCCTGGGGCGGGATGCTTCTCGCCGGCAACATAAGCACGATCTGGCCGATGTTCGGGGTGGCCAACCAGCTGCTGTCCGCCATTGCGCTCGCCATAGGCACCACCTTTATACTTAAACGGAGCAAGGCCCGCTACGCCCTGATAACCTTCCTTCCGTTCTTTTTTATGCTGGCGACCACGGTAAGCGCCGGCATAATGAACATCACCGGCAACTACCTTCCCCGCCATGACCTGCAAGGCAGGCTGAATGTGGCCCTTACGGCGATCATGCTGGCGCTGGCCGCCGTGATCACGGTCGAATCGGTAAAAAGCTGGCTCGCGGCGCTCAACGCGAAGCGCGCGGCACAACGGCTTTAACCTGAAAGTTCCAGATTAACGCGGACGGTGCGTTTTATTATAAATTTTTGCGGCAAAAATTTATGCCATACCCCGCCCTAAAGGGCGGGGTTCACCTTGCGGTAAGAGGGAGTTCGGCCGATAAAATGTCGTCTTACGGCATTTTATTTTCACTGTTCCCTGTTTTTTTGTCGTACTCAAAACCGGCCTGCCGGGCGGCCCGCTGGCGGTCGAATTTTTCCTGAAGGCCGGTCTGCTCCTCCATGGCGGCCTGGCGGCCGTGCGTTAGGGACCGGGGTTCCACGTCCGGAACCATCCCGGCTTTTCGTTTTTCTTCCAAAATCCTGAAGATGGAATTTACAGGCTTATGCTCGATATCCATATCATAATCTCCGTGAAGAGTTTGCGGACAACTATATCGTTTTGATGAAAAGCAAGGATAGCGGGACCAAGGATATTGTACAAATCCTATACTAAAAAAACATTAAATTATTATGAATTACCTTAACGCTGAAACCGGGGCGGGGAAAAGGAAAAACGGCGGCGCGCTCAGGAACGGTCCGCCGCGGTGAAATCCTTAAGCTTGCGGCGCAGCTCGCCGAAGCGCGGATTGGTCTCCGGCCTGGGCACATCGGCATGCGCTATGCCCTCCGCCGGAGGATACCAGACATACGCCCTGTCGGCGGAGTCCGGAAGAGAGGCTATAAAATCGGTGACGGCGACCGGACTGACCGTCCTGTCCGCCGAGGATTCCACGGCGAAAACCGCGGTACCGGCGGAGCGGATGCTCTCCAGGATCTTCCCTCTCCAACGGGTATTAGCGTTCATCACGGCATAAAGCTGGCAGACGCTGTTGACGGCTTTTTTGTTATAGCTGTGGGGGTCGTCCTCCACGGCGTCCTTATCGTATTGTCCTTTAAGTTTTATAATGAGTTGCGGAGCCTGGCAACCCAGCGACACCAGAACCTGATTTTCTTCGTTCATAGCCAGGGCCGGAGAAAAAAGGAAAAGCTTCTCAGCCTTGAGCTCCGGATGCCTGCGCAAAGCGTCCAAAGCCAGGGAACCGCCTGCCGAGAACCCGGCCAGGGAAATACGTTCCCCCAGCCCGGCAGCGATGCCCAGCCCGCGGTCCACTTCCTGCCGCCACTGCTGTTGTGTGACGGCAAGAAGATCCTCTGGCTTCGTCCCGTGGCCAGGAAGCAGGATGGAAACGACATTATAGCCCTGCTGATATAGTATCTCTCCCAACTCCCGCATATACCAGGGGGAATCCGCCAGGCCGTGAATCATTACGACCGTTCTGAGCGTCCTGGCGCCATGCACGAGCAGGAAAGGCAAATTGTCGGTATTTCGTATTCCGGCGCGCTTGGAATCCCTATATGCTTCAAATTCGCTTACCGCCGCGTTATATCCGGAGACATCCGCCGGACCGGCGGGAATGCGGACCTGGACGCCCGAGATCGAACCGGCGGCGCCGCCTTCCAGCTGTTCAAGCGAGCCTGCATAGGCAAAACAAGGCCATGCCGCTAAGATACACGCCAAGTAAGCTGTTTTCCTCATTGCATAGCATACCACCGGGCGGGTCCGCCGACCAGTGACGAAATACCCAGCTGCAAGGATCATTATTACCTACACCGGGATGGGTCTTTTGGGACGGCAAAAAAATTTAGATGGCCGGTTCAGCTTTTATTTTTTTGTCGAGCTTGGCGCGGATATCTTCCCGCCAGTCGGCTTCGGGTTTAGAGTACTTATCAAGCGTTATATCCATGACCCTGGCGTCCTCAGCGTCCAAAACGACCTCAATGGTGCGCCCGCTGCCCACCCCGACATATCCTTTGGCGGCCGCCAAAAGAACGGCCGAGGAATGCGGCCGGCCGGCGTAATTTTGTTGGGCTTTCAACTGCCTTTTTTTGCGTAAGCCAGCACGGCCTTGATCCGGTCGGCTCTGGCCTGTGAGGCCCCCATCCTGCCGTCCTTTATAAGACCAAGAGTTACGATCATCCACACTTTAAATTCTTTGTTCGCCGTTTCGCATGTGACGGTCATAACGCCCTCGCAGCCTTCCGCCTCCGACACTTACTTCTATGATATAGTTTACAGGGAATGGATGTTACAATCCCGAAGAAATGCCGAAGATAAGATACCGCCCGAACCGCGGCGGCGCTCCAAAAATTCCGCCGGATCCCGCAAATAAACGGGACGAGTCCCTATTTAAAAGATAAAATATCATTTCTATCTGGTTTTTTGGGAGAGAATAAAAATATGGATAAGAAAAAAGTTCTGCTGATCATACGCGACGGGTGGGGGATAGCGAAACCCGATAAATTCAACGCCGTTGCCAACGCCAAAACACCCAACATCGGCCGCTACCTGAAGGATTATCCGAATACCGTCCTCGAACCGGCCGGGGAGGCCGTCGGCCTCCCCAAAGGCTACCAGGGGTCCTCGGAAGTGGGCCACCTTAACATGGGCGCCGGACGCATAGTCATCCAGGAACTCAAACGCATCATGGATATGATAGAGGACGGTACTTTCTTCAATTCCCCCGCGCTGAAGAACGCCATAGACAACGCCGTGAACAAAAGGTCCGCCCTGCATCTTATGGGCCTGGTCCAGGACGAAGGCGTCCACGCCCACCAGGACCACCTGTACGCCATTATCCGTCACGCCGCAAAAGCCGGGGTGAAGGATATCCGCATCCATTTCTTCGCCGACGGACGCGACACGCCTCCCCGCAGCGCGCTCGGTTTCCTTAAAATGCTGGAAGAAGTGATAAAACAGGTTCCCGCCGCAAAGATCGCCACCGTCATGGGCCGCTACTACGCCATGGACCGCGGCGAGAAATGGGCGCTGACCGACGCGGCATACAACGCCGTTACCGGCGGCGAAGGCTCTCCCATGGACACCGCCGAAGAGGCCATTAACCACGCCTATGGCGAACTTAAAAACCCGAACGGCGAACCCATGGTGGACGAGTACATCCCCCCCATGGTGATCGGCGGCTATAAAGGCATGAAGGACGGAGATTCCGTCATCCATACCAACTTCCGCCAGGACCGCGCCATACAGCTGACCAAAGCTTTCGTGGAACCCCATTACCCGGGTTCCCGCTGGAAAAAGTTCAACATCGCCTACTGCGGACTTACCCGTTATTACGACGCTTTCAAGTTCAGCGCCCTGCCTCCTATGGACGAGGGCGGCGCCATGAACAACCTCCTGGGGCAGGTCATAGCGGAGCACGGCCTCAAACAGCTCCGCCTTGCCGAGACGCAGAAATTTAAGCATGTCACTTCCTTTTTCAACGGCAAGCTGATCGAACCGTACAAGGGAGAGGACCAGGTGGAAATAAAAGGGACCTTCGACCCGTCCAGTTTCGGCGAACATCCCGAAATGAACGCCCCGGAAGTCACGGCGCGGGCGGCGGCGGAAATAAACGCGCAAAAATACGATTTCATCCTGGTGAACTTCGCCAACGGAGACATGGTGGGGCATACCGGCAATTTCAACGCGGCGGTAAAAGCCATCGAGATCGTGGACGCCTGCGCAGGGACCCTGACCGAAGCGGCCCTGAAAAACGGTTACACGGTCCTTATAACCTCCGATCACGGCAACGCCGAAGAAATGTGGGATTATAAAATAAACATGGCCAAAACCGCGCACACAACCAACCCGGTGGAGTTCATCTATGTTTCGAAAGACTCCGCGGGCCTGAAACTGCGGCCGCGCGGCATACTCTCGGATGTGGCCCCCACGATCCTGGAAATTCTCGGCCTGCCCCAGCCGGCGGATATGACCTCGCGATCTCTTATCGAAAAACCATAAGCGGCGCAGGCGGCCGTTAGCTTTTATGTTCTACAAATTAAAAGTCCATCCCGGCTCCAAGGCGAACAAGATAATTAAAAAAGGGCCGGACTCTTTCGAGCTGTGGGTCAAAGCCCCCGCCGAACGGGGCCTGGCCAATTCCTCCGCGATAGCGCTGTTGGCGGCCGAAATTAAAACGGAACCCAAGCGGATACTGCTTATCAAAGGCGCCCAAAGCCCCGCAAAGATCGTAAAAGTAATCTAGGAGCCTGTCCGACATAAGGAATTTTGGCTGCAATCGCCGTTTTTTGCCTGCACCTTTGTTGCGCGAAACTTACAGGTTCATTGGAGCCTGCGCGTTTCGCGCGACTTCGGCTCGGCTTCAAAACCGTCAATTTCGCCTTAAAAACCTTATGTCGGACAGGCTCCTAGGAGCACGTCCGACTAATGTCGAACGTGCTCCTACCAACAGCAATTTTTCAACCTTTTGTTTCCGATTCCTCTAACGCCGCCCATAGGGGACTTTCCAGCTTTTCAGGAAAACAATTTTTAACAAACCGGAGTCTTTATGCTGGACAGGCCTATTTTTGTTATAGGCTGTTTTTCCGCTAATGGGGGGTCATAAGACCTTTGCCGGATTTTTCGCCGCTCCGTATACTATATCCGGATAGAAGACAGCGCGCGGACCGGTAAAGATCCCCGACGCGGGAGTTTATGATCAGTATGAATGTAACCAAAGCCTCTATTGCCTTGCTGTTTGCCATGTTCCTATTGCCGCGCGGCGCATTTGCCGGGCCGGCGCTTGAGCTGGTCGCCGATGAATCCAAAGCCGCGGCCGCCGACGGAAACCTTAACCGGGCCTGCGAACAGGCGGGACGGTCCCTGAACGGCCTTATGCCCGAGAAAAACGGCGGGGCGGCCGTGCAAATGAACCTTGCCCCGTCCGAAACCGCGCCGCTGAAATTAAGCGAGCCCCGGAAATCCACAAAGAAATCACCTCCGCCTTTGGCTTTACTGCCGGTCAACTACGCTCCGGCCAGGGGCAAAGAGAGCCCCGGCGAAAAGTCTATAACCGCGCTCCTGAACGGAGGCGGAAACAGCTCCACGCCAGGAATTCACGGTTTGGGCGGAACCGGCTCCGGCGGCCTTTACGACCCGGAACGCAACTCCAGGAATGTGGCGGTCTTACTGGACTTTGTGATAGTTTTACTCGGAACGCTGGTTCTCATGCTTTAACCTGGATTTTGCAGTTCGACCTGATTTTCACCATGAAAATCAGGGAACGGAACTGTTCTGCGCGATCCCTCGCGGAGGTAATAAGCGGACGCGACATCAAGTGTTGTATAATTAAACGCATGTTCAACCGGACGCTGGCCAGAAAATTTTTTGCGGCGGGACTGCTGGTATTCGCGGTAACCCTGGCCGTTCTTCTGTGCAGGCAGTTCAGCCTCGCCCCGGCACGGCCTTCACCAGAGTTCAGGGCTTTCGGCCCTAAGAACGCCACGATACAGATCTACGAATATACCGATTTTTCCTGCCCGGCCTGCAAGGCGGCGGAAACGCATGTAATGAAGATCCTGGAGGTCTATAGGGGCTCGGTGCGCGTGAATTTCAAGCATTACCCGCTCCCCACCATACACCCCTGGTCTTTCCAGGCCGCGGCCTACGCCGACTGCGCCGGCGCGCAGGGCAGATTCATGGAATACGCCGCCCTGCTGTTTGAGAACCAGGAACAATGGGCTTTTGCCAAAAGCAAACCTGCGCAATTCGCCTCTTTCGCGGCGGAACTGAAACTGGACCTTCCCGCGCTGGAATCCTGCGCGGCGGCCCCGGAAACCGCGCGCCGCGTGAAACTGGATATTTCCGAGGGCGACCTCCGTGGCGTGAACGCCACTCCGACCTTCTTTATAAACGGCAAAAGGGCGGTAGGCGGGACGCAATTCTTGGACCAGGCCAAAAAATTCGACAATTTATTGAACAAAAACCGATAATACCGCGGTTAACGCTTTTATGAATGAAGAAACACGGACAAAGGACATCATAGGACTGCTGGCCCGGCTTTTGGCCGGCGGCATCTTTATCTACGCCGGGTTCCTTAAAGCCGTGGCGCCGGCGGAAGAATTCGCCTACGCCATAGAAACCTACAAGGTTGTTCCGGCGGGCCCGGCCATGTTCGCGGCCCTGACCGTGCCCTGGATAGAATTGTACCTGGGAGTATTCCTCGCCGCGGGCGTGTTCACGGACCTTGCCGCCCTCGCCGCCGGCGCCATGCTTCTCGGTTTCGAGGGGCTTCTTCTTCAGGCCATGATCAGAAAATTGCCGGTCACCTCCTGCGGCTGCTTCGGCGCCTCCATGCACAATTCCCTCGGTTATGAATTTTTTCAGAACCTGCTGTTCTTAGCCGCGGCCGCCCTGGCCTGGAAATACGGCGGCAGGTTTTCAATAGATTCCACGCTCGAACAACATGGTTAAAATAAAGTTCCTTCTTATCTTCTCGCTGATGGTTTTTACGGGCGCGCAGGCCGGCGCTTTCCGCCCCTACGCCAAGGGCACGGAAGCCAAGACCAGTTGGATGACGGTTTCATCCCTTAAGACCGGACAGCAGTATTACATGGAGGTGGCGGCCGACGGGACCGTGGTCACCCGCACCGAAACCAGGAACATCATAACGACCAGGCGCGGAAAGATCTCCCCCCAACTGGCCAAGGATTTCTTCCGCGAGATCGAAAGTTGCGACCTGATCATTTCGCAAAGCTCTATAGACAACAAGCTTGTGTTCTACAAAGGCGAACTTCTAGGCATCTCGGCTTACATCAGCGGCGAATTAAAGCGCATAACGGCCCCGCTCAACAATTTCGGCGAAGCGTTCGCCCACGCCTTTGGAGAGGTAAAAAAAGCCGCGGACAAGCTCCCGGAAGAAAAGACCCTGAAAGGCTTCCTGACGGCCGAACCGCTGGCGGGGGCCGAACTGGAGGCCCTGCAATCCAAAGCCGCGAAAGAAGGCGAGCTTAAGACCGTCGAAACTTACGATATACAGAAAATAGACCCCCTTCTGAAAGCCATTAAGCAGCCATACCGCCTGATCCCGCTTGAAACCGCGGCCCAGGTGAAGGAACTGCGGACGTTCATTTCCGCGCGCCAGCTCTACGGCCTAAGGAAACTTTTTTATCTTCCCTCCACACGCGGCACCTTCAAGTGCCAGCTGCTCGACGCTGCCAAATAAGCTATCGCGAAGCGATATTTTATTCGGCGCGGCTGCCGACCGAAGCCGAATGGGAATACGCGGCATAAGGAAGCGAATCCAAAAAATTTGAAGGCCGCATAGGTTATAAAGATGACCGCCGTACGGCCGTCGGATTTCGTCCGGCCGGGTCGGGGCGCTGAAACCTTAGAAGGACCGGTATTGATTATCCTCTCATTAAAATCTAGAATAGCTTTATTATGACGGAAGGAACTACGATCCAGATCATAGCGGTGGATGACGACGAGACCATACTCGATATCTATGAAACCGGCCTGACCGAGGCCGGTTTCTCCGTAAAAACTTTTTCAAATCCGAAAAAAGCCAAGGAATATTTCGCGGCCCTCAAGGCCGGGGAGGCCCCCCATGTGATCCTGATGGACATCATGATGCCCGGCATTGACGGGATCAGCCTGATGCACGACATCCATTCCATGGACGCCACCTCCCATGTCCCCATTATCGCGGTAAGCGGGCTCAGCGACGCCGCCACGCTTAACGACGCTCTTCTGTTCGGCGCCATGGACTACCTGGTAAAACCTTTTGATCTGGACGCCCTGAAACTGAAGATCAACAAAGCTTTCGATCTCGCGCAGAAAAGAGCGCCCAAGACCAATTGACCTCCTTCCGACGGACCTTTTTATCATGCTAAAATTAATGCGGACCGTTTTCACGCAAAAGACCCACGACGGCACCACGGAGCGGCTCCTCCAGCTCGCTTTAGGCTACTTCGGCACCTACATACTTACGGGCATTTTTCCGAAATATTTCCTGAACACGGCGCCCGGCTACCCGGCCATGACCGACATCCAGTATATGGTCTACTCGACGCTGTTCTCCACGCTGTTCTGCGTCAGCCTGGTTATCTCCTGGAAATGGTATAAGTTCCGGTCGCAGGGCGCGGTCACGGTGCTGGGCCTGACCTTCCCGGGAGAATTCCTTTATATAATCCCGTCCGGAATCTGCACCGCGGTCGTCATCCCGACCACGACCCTCATGTATCTGCTGCCTATTTCGGTGATGGTCGCGATGATCATCATGCGGGCCAGCATCATAGTGATAAGCCGCCTCATAGACTCCATCCAGATCCGCCAGGGCATCCTGACGAAGACGGTATACTGGGAGGAGAACGCGGCCGTGGTCCTCGCCCTGTTCGCGGTGGCGCTACAGTTGCTGAACTTCAAGGGAGCCATCTGCCTGCTGCGGGAATCGGGAGGGGCGGCGGCCTGTTTAAGGCAGCTGTTCTCCTTCGATCCCGGCAACTTCGCCTTCATCAGGAATGTGACGGCTATGACCATTCTTACCAGCTACATAATCGCTTACGCCGTGCGCATTTATATAATGAACTATTTCAAGAACACGAGGACCAAAGGCGTACCCTACGACAACAAAGGTTTCTTCGCCGTGGAACAGCTTTCGGCCAGCGCGACGATCCTGCTCGCCTCCTGCGCCGTGTTCTTTCTGATGGCCCCGGACCCGGCTAACCCGAAGGATTTTGTCGCCGGCTTCCAGAACAGCTTCCGCATGCCTCATGCGCAGTGGCTCAAAGCCGCCCTGGCCGGCATCCCCTACGGCATAGGCGCGTTCTTCTCGGTGTTCCTGTTCATGTTCAAGGGCCGCACGGCCACCTTTTCGGGGCTGGTCAACCGCTTGACCTCGCTTATAGCAGGCACCATCGCCACGCTGGCGGTGTTTTTTCTTATGGCCGCCAAGCCTCCGAAGCTGGAAGATTGGCTGGGGCTCGTGGTCATATTCATAGCGATTTATTTCCTGAGCCTGGCGGAAAAGAAGCGCGCCTGCGAACTGGCCAGGGCGCACGAGATAGAGCCGGAAACGATCGCTTGTCCGGGCAAATAAACTGCCTCGGGGTCTCTTAAATTTGGAGGAATTTATGAAAAAGAACAATGATGGAAAAGTCAACATCTGCATGATCGGCGCGGGCTATGTGGGCCTGGTGTCCGGCGCCTGCCTGGCCGAGACAGGCCACCGCGTGGTCTGCGTGGATTCCGACCCTAAAAAAATAGCCATGCTTGAAAAAGGCGTGATGCCGATTTACGAAGACAACCTGGAAGCCGTGGTTAAGCGCAATGTGAAAGCCGGGCGGCTGTTCTTCACAAGATCCATTAAAGACGGGATGCACCACGGCGGCCATAGGGCGGAAGCTATCTTTATAGCGGTGGGCACGCCTCCGCGCGAGGACGGCTCGGCCGACCTTTCCACGGTGGAGAAAGTGGCGCAGGAAATAGCGCTCAACATGAGCGACTATACCGTTATCGTGGAAAAGTCCACCGTGCCCGTGGAAACCTGCGAGTGGATCAACAAAACGGTGGTGCGGCACAATAAAAACCACATCCCCTTCGATGTGGCCTCCAACCCTGAATTTCTGCGCGAAGGAACGGCCGTGGGCGATTTCCTGAAACCCGACCGCGTGGTGCTCGGCTGCCCCACCAAGCAGTGCGAAACCGTCATGCGGCGGATCTACAAGCTGATGAAGGGCGCGCCGCTGCTGGTGACGGATGTGAAGAGCGCCGAGCTCATCAAACACGCCTCCAATTCTTTCCTCTCGACCAAGATCTCATTCATCAACGCGGTGGCCCAGGTCTGTGAAAAGACCGGCGCCGATGTGGAGATGGTGGCTAAGGGCATGGGGATGGATAAGCGCATAGGCATGAGCTTCCTGAAAGCCGGCATAGGGTTCGGCGGCTTCTGTTTCCCCAAGGACCTGGAAGCCTTCTACTGGCTCAGCCACCGCAAAGGGTATGATTTCGAGCTTCTTAAAACCGTTAAGGACATCAATGAGGCGGCCAAGTCGTGGGTAGTGAAGAAAGTGCAGGACGAGTTGTGGAACCTGGAAGGCAAGACCGTGGCGCTGCTGGGCCTGGCGTTCAAGCCGGAGACGGACGATATGCGCTTCGCCCCCAGCCTGGACATCATAGAGGAGTTTAAAAAGCTGGGCGCCAAAGTGCGCGGCTACGATCCCGTGTCCCAGGAGAACGCCAAAGGCCTTGTGAAAGGGATCTATTTCGCCAGGGACGCCTATGACTGCGTGAAAGACGCGGACTGCGCCTGCCTCATCACCGAATGGGCCGAGTTCGGCAAACTGGACATGAAAAAGGTCCTGGCCCTGCTTAAACATCCCATCATGATAGACGGCCGCAACCTTTATAATCCCGCCAAAATGCGGGAACTGGGCTTCACCTACAAGTCCGTAGGCAGGCAGTAACTTCAGCCTTCAGCCTGTAGCCTTAAGCCTTGCCCCATGCGCATACTTATAGTCGAGGATGAAAAGAAGATAGCCGAGTTCATAAAGCGCGGCCTTAAAGAGGAAAATTACGCGGTGGACGCGGCTTTCGGAGGCCTGGAGGGTCTGTGCGCCTGGCCGAAGAGAATCCCTACGACCTGGCGATCCTGGACATTATGCTGCCGGGCATGGACGGCCTGGCCCTCTGCGCCGCGCTCCGGGGGCGCGGCTTCTCCAAACCCATAATGATGCTGACCGCCAAGGACCTGGTCGAGGACAAGGTCAAAGGGCTGGATTCCGGCGCCAACGACTATCTAAACGGTTCTACCGGGCCGACGCTTCCAGGGCCAGCGCCGGCTTCGGCCTGGGGCTGGCGATAGCCAAATCCATCCTGGACGCCCACGGCGCGGAAATCACGGTCCAAAGCTCCCCCGGAGAAGGCTCCGTCTTCACCATCATTTTCCCGTCCGGCGATCTGTAAGCGGCAAAATTTATAATCATAAAAAAGGTTAACGGGCGGAGTTATCCGCAGATTACGCAGATTTTCGCAGATTTCAGAGAGGATTTGGAGTCTGTAAGATTGAAATGGGTTATGGTTTCTAATCTGTGTTAATCTGCCGTCAGGGGAAGTGCACCCTCTTGACTTCCCTTTTCATAGATGCGAAATCTGCGGATGCGGAGAGAATCGACATCGATATACAGGATCAGGATAAAACGCTAAGTACCGCCTCCCATCAAACCACAGGACAGCCGCGTCATCTTAGGCCCACCGCAGGGTGGGCCTAAAAATTTTTATTTTATGGGCCTTTGTGCCCAGGACGGTTTTTATCGCGGCGGCTATACTTTAGTTGTCCGGCTCGCGAGGCGGAACGATAAAACACAGAGGAGAATACAAATGAACAATATTGCAAAAGTAACAGCGTTGGTCTTTATGTTTTGCGGATCCGCGTCGGCGGTCGCAGCGGAATCGTATGACCCCGCAGTGGTGGCCAACTTTCAGCAGTCTCCGGGATTCAGCCTGGGGGACTCGATAATGCTCGCCGAACTTATTCAGGCCGGAGCGATGGATGAGTCCACCTTCCGTTCTGTCTACCATTATGACAGTGTCGGCCTGGACACAGCTATATCAATAGCCAAAGATGTGAAGAGGCGGACCATCTCGCTGGAGTTTTTTCATATCATAATGAACGCTTCGGTTAACGGCGAGATCTCTTATGAAGCGGCGAGACGCTGCGGTATGGACATACTAAAGCAGAACGCCTATGAGATCGAGTTCCGCAAGGAATTGAGCGAGGACGCGGTGAAACGGCCCTCCGCCTACCAGGACGATGTGCGCAAAGCGCATATGAAGGCTATCTTAAAAGTGATAGGCCATTAATCTCAAGGACTCAGGCCCACGTTAATCCGGATCCCCCGCAGGGGATCCGGATTAATTTTCCATGCTCGCCATCTCAGCCTGGCTCTTTATATGGCGACTGCCTTTAAAGAAGACCACGAAAGGGATAGTGAGCAGCGCGGCATATGCCAGCCACCTGAAGCAGTCCATGAACGAAAGCATGACCGCCTGCACGACCACCGCCTTATAGGCCAGACCGTAAGCCGCCATAGGATTACCCAGCAGCCTGGCCACGGTCCCCGACCAGACGCGGAATTGTTCCCCATACTGTGAGATATTGGCGCCCAACGCCGTCTGGTGCACCTGCGCCATGCGCGCCTGCATCGTGAAGATTATCGAAATACCTATGCTGGCGCCGATATTACGAAGAAGGGCGAAGATGCCGCTTGCCTGCTGGATGTCCGCCTGCCGGAGGTTCGCCATTGTCAGGGTGGTCAGCGGCACGAAAATAAATCCCATCATCAGGCCGTTGAAGAATAGCGGCGCCATTATATTGGCGCGGGCTATGCCCAGGTTCAGATCGGAAAATATTATAAGGGTGACCGCTATCCCGAGAAAACCGCAGATTATCATCAGCCGGTTCCCGAGCTTGGAAACCAGCTTGCTGATGGTGATCATAGCCGCCAGCGAACCGATACCACGGGGCATCATGGCCATGCCGCTCTGGAACGCCGGGTAGCCCAACAGCTGCTGCATGAAGATAGGCAGCAGCGCCGTGGAGCCCATCAACACCGCTCCCAGCACGGCGGACAGGCAGGTCCCCAGCGCCAAATTGCGGCTTTTCAAGAGGCGCAGGTTCATGAACGGGTGTTTTTGTCTCAGTTCCCACCAGGCGAAGACCGGCAGCGCCACGGCGAAAAGGAAGGCGCCGAAACGGATCCAGGCGTCGGCGAACCAATCCACTTCCTGCCCCTTGTCTATGACCAGCTGGAACGCGCCCAACCCTATTACCATCAGCGCCAGTCCGGTATAATCCACTTTGGCCGACCTGTCCCGCTTAAGGTAAGGCGGATCCTCAAGGAACATATTCTGCAGGATAAGTCCGAGGATGCCTATAGGCACATTGATATAAAAGATCCACCGCCAGGAGTAATTGTCGGTTATCCAGCCGCCCAGCATGGGACCGATTATCGGCGCCACGATGATCCCCATGCCGTAGGCCGCCATGGCCTGCCCGCGTTTTTCCTGCGGAAAACTCTCCAACAGAACGGCCTGCGCCAGCGGTTGCAGCCCGCCTCCTCCCAAACCCTGCAAAATACGCGCTATGACCAGCTGCGGCAGGCTCTGCGCCATGCCGCAGAGCATCGACGAAACGGTGAACACGGTCACCGAAAGCGCCATATAGCGTTTGCGGCCCACAAAAACGCTCAGCCAGCCGGAGGCGGCCAGCATTATGGCGCCCGCCACCAGATAACTGGTAAGCACCCAGGACACCTCGTGCGTGGAAGCACCGAGCCCGCCCGCTATGTGCGGCAGGGAAACATTGGCCACCGAGGTGTCCAGCACCTGCATGAATGTGGTAAGCAACACGGAAAAAGCGACCAGCCACGGGGAATGGCTGGGCCGCCAGAATCCGCGCCGTATAACGGGTTCCGACATTATTGAACTCCGGTTACCGCCTGCGCCACGGATGCGTCCTGACGGGGAAAAAGCCGGCCGCCGCGCCGGGCTGGTCGAATACATGATAGCAAGAAACCCGCGCCGTCTTAAAGAAAACGATCTCTGCGCGGCTCCGCGGGTAACGGGATCCGGGGCCGACATTAAAATCTTTTAATCCTGTTCTAAGGTTCTTTTAATGGTGATTCTGATAAACTATCCGTGCAGTTAAATCAGATATGGAGGACAGTACAATGAAATACATTCTTGCGATAGTCACCCTTGCGGCGTTCACCAGCCTGAGCTTCGCCCAGGCGCCGGCCGCCCCCGCTACCGAGCCCGTGAAAGCGGCGGCCCCCAAAGTTGAGAAAAAAGCCCCCAAGAAAGAGATGAAGAAAATGGAGATCGTCACCGGCACCATTTCCGCCATCGACACCGCGGCGAATTCCATCACCGTGAAGGACGAAAAAGGCGCGGACAAGGTCCTCAGCGTCGACGCCGCCAAGCTCGCGACCCTTAAAGTCGGAGAAAGCGTCAAGATCAAAGTAAGGGACAATAAAGCCGAAATGATCAAGACCATCAGAAAACACGAAGGCAAGAAAGCCGAAGCGAAGAAATAACGACCTGGAATAAAAAAGCCGCGCGCCTTAAGGCGCGCGGCTTTTTTTATGCCCGCTTTTACGGCCGCTGGTACCACTTTATGAACTCATACCAGTTGGAATCCTTCGCCCACCGGAGCGCATCATAGCCGGCGGACGGAGCCGAGGGCGGCAGGTAGACGGCGATACCGTGCGACCTGGAATAATCGGAAGGGGGATCGGAGTCGTCTCCCGCCCCGTTATTGGTGCGGTTGTATCCGACCAGTTCCGTTTCTATGTACGCCATAAGCGCCGCGCCGTTTTCCTTCACGGCGGGGTCCGCGCTCCCGGCCGTGACCAGCTGCGCGAAGTGGTAAAGGTCCTTGTTTGCGGGATAAGCGTAGGACTGGGCCGAGGCCAGGGCTTGTTTAACAATAGCTTTTTCCCCCGCCATGGCCGTGACGAAGGCAAAATCGTCGACCATGGCCAGAAAACCGGGAATGGCGGAAGTTCTGATATAGCTCTGGGTGGAACCCTCTTTCTGCGCCTTATAATGATCGGAGTAGGAGTCCACAGCGACCCTGGCGAAGGCTTCCGCGCTCATCCCAGGATCGGAGACCAGCGGAGCAAGAAAGGTATTATAGGTGTACCCATCTCCGGGTTCGGTTTCTTCCGAACCGACGATAAAACCGGCAAAATCCTTGATCTCGTATATAACTTCCGCCATCTGCATAAGACAGGCGTCCGAACCGTAAATATCCACGCCGCCCATCTCCTTTAAGATAGCCGCCATCTGGGGGGTATTGATGTGGTTATTGGTCTCATCGTCATAGGAAATACCTCTTGTGACCACGGAGGTTTTGCGGCTCTTCGTCCAGCCGGCGCCGTGATTCCAGATGATAAGCATGGTTTTCCTGGCTGGGTAGGCGGTCTTGGCCCATTTGCCGAAATCTATGACGCTTCTGTAGTCTCCCATATCGACCTTGCCCAGGTCCTGCACCACGGGCGAGGTCACGGCGGCGGGGTTCGCGTCTTTTTGGATCAGATACCGGCGTACGCCTTTCCAGTCGCCGTCCGAAGCATCATAGCCTTCGATGCGCCCCGCCTCCACCACGACATTAACCCTGTCGGAGGAGCCGATCATTTCCATTTCATTGATATCCCTAAGCGCGTATTTTTCAAGGTTGTTCTTGCCGTTAATAAAAACCATGATGGTCCAGTCTTTTTCCGGCGCAGGCGCCTCGACGGGGGCAGGAAACCAGTCCGCGACGAAGTTTGCGGCCCCCGGGGATTTCTCCAACCCGGAAGCGTCAAAATTCCCCGCCGCCGGGCTTATGGATACAAGGGAAACCAGGGCAACGACAGAGACCGCGAGATTCTTCAGCATTTTCGTTTCTCCTTCGGGGGAAGACATATACATGTATATATTTTATTACATCGGGCGCTTTTTACAAGGTACGGAAGGCCCACGAGATCTTAGGCCCAAAAGGACACGGCTGTCCCGAAACTTTTAAGGAAACGGCAGGCCTGCGTGCGCGCGGTACGCGCGCACCAAAGCAAAAGGCCGCCCCCCCGGATTAAAGGGGGACGGCCCTCCGACGACCGGTCTGCGCGTTACTCTTTGGCGCTGTACCAGCCGATAAACTCATCCCACTGCGACGCTTTGGCCCAGGCCAGGCCGTTATAGGCCGAGTTAGGAGACCCGGGCATATATATGGCCAGGCCCTTTGAGTCGTCGTAACTGCCGGAAACGCGGTTATGGCTCACCAGCGTGTTCAGCAGATAGTCCTGCAGGCTCTGCGCCTTGGCCTTAACATCGGCGTTCTGGGTCGATGCCATGTATAAGGCAAGGAAGTGCGACATATCCTTGTTTTCGGCATAGGCGTAGCTCTGCGCGTCGTCGCGCGCCTTGGTCACAAGAGCTTTCTCGCCGGAGGCCATAGCCGCCGCGACAAAGTTGTTGACCAGGGGAATAAAGCCGCCCAGCGCTGACACTTTAACAAGACTTTGCGTGGAGCCCTCGCTTGCGGCCTGGTAATGGTCGGCATACGCGTTCACGGCCAGTTTACCCAGCTCTTCCGCGCCCATCGAGGGATTGGCCAGAAGGGGCCCAAGCAGCGTGTTGTAGGTATAACCGTCGCCGGGCTCGGTCTCTTCGGAGCCCACGATATAGTCGACGGAGTCTTTGATCTCATAGTCCACTTCCGGCATCTGCATCAGGCATGCGTCCGAACCGTACACATCGATCTTGCCGATGGAGGCGAGCGCCAGGCCCAGTTGCGGCGTGGTTATGTGGTGGTTGGTCTCGTCGTCATAGGAAATGCCCCTGGTTTTGGGCAGGTCCGAAACCGTATCAATAGCCGGGTTCACCTGAAGAAGGGGCGTCTTGATCCAGCCGGCGCCGTGGTTCCAGACTATGAGCATATATCTTTTGGCGGGATAGTTGGTCTTGGCCCAGTTGGCGAAGTCCGCCAGGTGCTTATAATCGCCCATGTCCACTTTCCCCAGGTCCTGCACCACCGGAGAGGAGATCTTCTTGGTGTCGTTATCCTTCTGCACCAGATACCGGCGCGAACCGACCCAGTTCCCGTCGGAAGAATCGTAACCGGCTATGCGGCCGATTTCGGTCACGACGTTCACCTTATCGGAGGAACCGACCATCTCCATCTCGTTCATGTCTTTAAGAGCGTATTGTTCCAGGTTGTTCTTGCCGTTGACGAATACCATAATGGTCCATTCTTTAACCGCCGCTCCGTCCACCTCCGCGGCGACCGGCACGACATCGGCGATCCCCGTGTTGGAGATCTCTTCCTTGATACTGTTGGCTTCCGGGTTGTCGAAGCTGACACCGGCGCTGAGCGCGGCCGACATCGACATGGCAACCAAGGTCATCATAAGTTTTCTGAACATCTGTACAACCTCCTGCCTTTTATTTGGCCGCTTACCGGCCTGTGATAGTCTACATAACTATTGAGAAAAATCAAGGCCTTAAGACCTATACGCAAATAGGCCTAAAGGCCTATACTACACTAGGCCTTAAGACCTACTCCAAAATAAACTCTCATTTGGAAGCCTGTTTTAATCACAGGCGACAAATTATTTGCGGTGAATTTAATTCCTGACGGCAGGGGCCAAACGGCCTACCGGGTATAATAAAAAAACTTTGCCGAATCGGATCATTCCTTCAGCGCTTCCACGACTTTTAACAGCAGTTCATCCGGGGTGAAAGGTTTTTGCAGGTAACCGGCTTTCGAACCGAGCACTTTTTCCAGTTCCTCTTCCTTATCCACATACCCCGACATGCAGAGGATCTTTGCCTGCGGATATTTGGAGGATACTTCTCCCGCGAGCTCTATCCCGCCCATGCCCGGCATAACGATGTCGGTGAGCAGGAGGTCGATGGGTTTTTTGCCTTCGGCCAGGATCCGCAAAGCCTGCGTCCCTTCGCACGCCTCAAGGACCGAATAACCCGCTCCGGACAGGACCCGTTTGGCTATCCCGCGCATGGACTCATCATCTTCGACCAGCAGAATGCGTCCTTTTCCGGCCGCCAAAACCGGGGCCGGCTCGGCCGCGGGGACGGACAGCTCCCCTTTAACCAAAGGGAAATAGAGCCTGAAAAGCGAGCCTTTCCCCGGTTCGCTTTCAACCTGGATCTCGCCGCCGCTCTGTTTTACTATCCCATAGACCGTCGACAAGCCGAGCCCCACGCCCTTGCCCATGGCCTTCGTGGTAAAAAAAGGCTCAAAGATCTTTTCCCTGAGAGCCCGGTCCATTCCGACCCCGGTATCTTCAACGCTCAGCGTCACATAGGAGCCGGGGGCGAGAGTCCCTCCCTCCGCCGCCGCGGGCGCGGCAAGCTCCAGACCGGAGGTTCCGATAATTATCTCCCCGCCAATCGGCATGGCGTCGCGGGCGTTCAGCACCAGGTTCAGGATAACCTGCTCAACCTGCCCGGGATCGACCTTCACAGCGCCCGCGTCCGGGCTAAGGTCGTAAGAAATGCACACATCCTCGTTGATAACCCTTTGCAGCATGCTCCCCAGTTCCTCTATGATGCCGTTGAGGTCCGTCACCCTGGTCTCAAGCACCTGCTTGCGGCTGAACGCCAGCAATTGCCGAACCAGGCTGGCCGCGCGCTCCGCAGCCCTGGTTATCTCATCCACATCCGCCAGCCTGGCGTCCCCGGCCTGAAAACTTTTACGCAGCAGTTCGGCGTACCCCATGACCGGGCCGAGCAGATTGTTCAGGTCGTGGGCTATGCCGCCGGAAAGCTGCCCTATGGCGTCCAGCTTCTGCGTCCTGCGCAGGCGTTCCTCGCTGGCCCGCAGCGCGGCGTCGGCCAGCTTCCGTTCGGTGATATCGCGCACCGTGGACAAGATCAGCTTTTTTCCGGATACTACGACCACGCGGGCGTGGACCTCCAGCGGGATCATGCTTCCGTCTTTTTTAAAATGAGCGGTTTCAAAGATCTTTTCGCCTTTCTCCCTCAATTCTTTTATACGGGATTCCATAAGGCGGGCCTGCTCCGGGACATTCAATGTCCGCAGGTTTATTTTAAGGATCTCATCCCTGGCGTAGCCGTGCGCGGCGCAGGCGGTTTCATTCACATAGACCAGGGTCCCGTCGAAATCATGCACTATGATGGAATCGGCCGCGTTGTCCAGGTACAGGCCGCGTATCTTCACCTCCTCCTCGGCGCGCTTGCGCTCGGTGATATCCGTAAGCGTTATATGCCGCGCGCTCCGGCCTTTATACATGACGGGGAAACCCGCAAGCTCCACTTCCAGCGGCCGCCTGTCAAGCCGCATGATCTTTATTTCCATCACCGGCGTCTGCCGTTTTTCCGCCTGGGTCCGGACCAGCTGCTCTTTAACGAACTCCAAGCTTTCGGGAGCCACAAAATCGAGGACTCCCCGGCCGACTATCTCTTCCTGGCCTTTCGCGCCCAGTAATTTTGCCAGGGCCCTGTTGACATACAAAAATACGCCGCCGCCGTGGATGGCCATCGGTTCCGGAGCGGCTTCCACCAGTTCGTGATAGCGAGCGTCGCTTTCATCCAGGTTCCCCCGCACAGCCGCCAGTTCCCGTTCCTTGGCGTGCAGCTTGCGTGACAGGACCCGCAGGTAGCTTTTTTCCGCTTCCGCCGGGCCTGGAACGAGCCGAGGAGGAACGGCTTCGGTTCCGGTTTTAGCGAGCTCCGAACGGATAGCGTTCAGGATGTCGGAGAACTCCGCCGGTTTGGCTATGAATTTGGACGCGCCCAGGCTGTGGGCCAGTTCCTCCTCGTCTTTTTCGGGATGGGTGGCGGTATACAGGATCACCGGGATGCCTTTCAGTTCCTCATCCTCTTTTATCTCGCGGCAAAAAAGGAATCCGTCCATTTCCGGCATCATAACATCCGAAATGACGAGGTCCGGGGCCGAGGCGCGGGCCTTTTGCAGGCCTTCCACGCCGTTCACGGCGCGCTCGACGGCATATCCGTGCTTTACCAGCACGATCTCCATCAGGGCGCTGAAATCAGGATTATCCTCCACAACAAGTATTTTCATCTTTTTTCCCCCGGCGCCGGTTTTTCCCGGCCCCGGCCTTCCGCCACAAGCGGACCGCCGCTTTTATGGTATTAGCGTGCAGGCGCGCCGTCTCGGAGAACTTCGCTGCGTAACCGCCGCTCAGAACGACCGCGACCGGAACCTTTCTTTTAAAACACGCGCCGAAAACAAGCTCGTCCCGCGCCGAAACCCCGGCCATGGTCAGCTTTAAGCCTCCCAGCAGGTCATGCTTATAGACATCCACGCCGGCATTGTAGATCACAAGGTCCGGGCGGGACCTCCGGAACACCTCCGGCAGACGCGCGCGAAGAAGCTTTAAATATTCCAGGTCCCCCGCCCCGGGAGGCAGGGCCAGGTCCAGGGAGCTTTTTTCCCCTGCGCCGGGATAAAGGTCCCGCTGGTGCATTGAAAAAGTAAAAACATCCTTATCGCCCCTGAAGATCGACGCCGTACCGTTGCCCTGATGAACATCCAGATCTATCACAAGCGCCCGTTTTATTTTTTTCAAACCGCGCAGCTTGTTCACGGCCACGGCGAGATCGTTCAAAAGGCAGAAACCCTCCCCGTGGTCCGCGAAGGCGTGATGCGCACCGCCTCCGCAGTTGACGCCCAGACCGGCGCGCAGGGCCTGGCAGGCCGCCAGGATGGTCCCGCCCACGCTCATTAAATGGGCTTCAAGGACTTTCTTCGTGATCTTCAACTCGGCCCTGGCGGCGTCCGCGGCCGTAAGCTTTCCGCTCAAAACTTTTTCCACCCAGGCGCCGGTGTGAGCGAGCTCCAGGTCTTCCCGGGAAGGGCGGCGCGGCCGGACGATGTCGGCAACCGCCGCGGTCTTTTCCTTTAAAAGCAATTTAAGAGCCGCTTCGAACTTCCCGGCCTTAAAAACATGGCCGCAGCCCGGGACAGTATATTTTTTTGAAAAAACGATAGGGATACCCATATAAAATATCCGCTCCCCCGGAGCCCGGCCGGGGGCGTCCCGGCTCAAACTATGATCAGCGCCAGCAGAAAAGCGGCCATGATCAGCAGGCCTACCGCTGCGAACGATCCCCCGTGCGCCGTGTATATACTGGGACCGAGACCCGTGTAAACCGGGACCTTTACCGCCAGGACGCCGTATTCGTTCAGGTCCTTCCTGGCCAGTACGCGGCCCCAGGGATCTATCACGGCCGAAATGCCGTTATTGGCCGCGCGCATCACCGGCTTCCTGGTTTCCACGGCCCGGAAAATGTTGACGAGAAAATGCTGGCAGGGCGCCGCGGTGTCCAGATACCAGCCGTCGTTGGTGATGTTAAAAAAAACATCCGCTCCCTCCCGCGCGTCCGCCGTGAAAAGATACGGAAATATCGATTCGTAACAGATAGCCGCGCCCAGCCTGAGCCCCTTGAACTCGAACAGCTTCTGCCGCAGCGCGCCCTGCGTGAATTCTCCCAGGGCCGCCACAGGCGCTATATATTTTCCCAGGAATCCGCGCAGCGGCACATATTCCCCGAACGGCACCAGCCGCCTTTTATTGTAGGAGGCCAGGATCTCTCCGCCGGGGTCCAGCAGGAAGGCGGCCACATGCCTCCCTCCGCCGCGCGAAACCGACCCCACCACGCTGTAGCCGCCGGTCTTTTTGGAAACGGTTTTAAGCCAGTCCGCGCAGAACGGATCGTCTATCCAGCCCGGCAGGGCGTTCTCCGGCCAGAGCACCAGCTCCGCGTCTTTGAGGCCGTCCGTCAGAATCTCTAGTTTGCGCCGGATCTCGCCGGCTTTCCGTTCGTCCCATTTGTCATAGAGCGTGATCGAAGGCTGAAGGAGGACCGCGTTGATGGATCTATCCGGGACCAAAGCCGACGCGGCGGCCAGTTCCTGCCGGCCGTAAAGCCAGAGACCGGCCAGCAGCAGCGGGGCCGGGGCGAACCGCGCGAGCCTCGCGCCAAGCCCGTCGCGGGACCAAAGCAGGACGCCGGACAGCGCGCCGGTAAAACAAACGGCCGCGCTAAGCCCGTAAACCCCGGTGACCGAAACCAGCTGGATGATCGGAGTATGTTCCCATTGCGTGTAACCCAGCATGAACCAGGGGAACCAGACCGCCTTAAGGCTCAAATAAACCTTGCCGTACTCCATCAAGGCCCAGCTCGCGGCGAAAATATACGGCCACACCCGGGGGCCGGTCCTTTTAAGATAAAAGCCGAACGCTGCCGTCAGGACGAATTCCGCCGACATCACCAGGCTCAAAGCCGCCAGGCCGAAGATCGAGACCGCCGGGACGACGCCGCCGGCGCGCATGGTGGGATAGACCCAGTAAAGGATCCCGGCATAAAAAAGGAAGCCGGCCGTAAGACCGGCCAGCAGGGCCTGCCGAAGCCGTTTTGCCCTCCAGAGGGCGATGGTGAACGGAGCCAGCGCGACCCAGGCCAGCCAGCCCCAACTGAATTTAGGGTAGCTCAGGACCAGCAGCAGGGAAGTGGCGGCGGGGAGCAGGAAAACGGCAAAAAGAGCTTCTCTCTTTTCGCTATGCTCCATGGCACTTCTTGTATTTCTTGCCGGAACCGCAGGGGCAGGGATCGTTCCTGCCGGCTTTAAGATTGGCGTATTTCTCCTGCTGCTTTTTTTTGGACGTTAAATTGCCGCCCTGCGCCGCGCCGGACCGGTCGTCCCCGGCGGTCCGCCCCTCCGCCGCCCCTTCCCTCGTTACAATGGGCCGGGCCGCGGCCGCGGGGGGGAGCTGGACCCTGAAAACATATTCGACCATCTGGTCCCTGACGCGGGCGAGCATCTTCTCGAACATGTCGTAGGACTCCCTCTGGTACTCTATCAGCGGGTCCTTCTGGCCGTAAGCCCGCAGCCCCACGCCTTTCTTCAGGTGATCCAGGTCGTAGAGGTGGTTTTTCCAGATATGGTCGATGATCTGGAGCAGCAGCACGCGCTGCATCTCGTTAAAGTTCATTCCGCGTTCGGAAAATTCACGGACGCGGTTCTCGTAGGCTTTCTCCACTTTTTCGCGTAATTCGGCTTTAAGGCCGGACTGCTGCATGGCGTGCAGCTGGTCTGCGGTGTATTCCAGGCCGAACCCGAAGGTTTTGACCAGGTAGATATTGAGATTCTCCATGTTCCAGAGCTGGGAGGACTGATCGGCCGGGGCGCACAGGTCCACGGTCTCCTCCACTCCCTCCTGGATCATGCTCTTGACGCGGGCTGAAACTTCCGCGCCGTCTAGGATCACGTTCCTCAGCTCATAAACGGCCATGCGCTGCTTGTTCATGACATTGTCGTAATCCAGCAGCTGCTTGCGGGCGTCGAAGTTCATGCCCTCCACCCGCTTCTGGGCGCCTTCTATCTGACGGCTGACCAGGGCGGACTCTATGACCTCCCCTTCCTCCATGCCCAGCTTCTCCATGATCATGGAGATCCTGTCCGACCCGAACAGCCGCATCAGATCGTCCTCCAGGGACACATAAAAGACCGAGGAACCGGAATCGCCCTGGCGGGCGCAGCGGCCGCGCAGCTGATTGTCCACGCGGCGGGACTCATGGCGCTCGGTGCCCATGACATGCAGTCCGCCTACCGAGGCCACATAGTCGTGGTTGGCCTCGTCCGGGGGATTGCCGCCTAAAACTATGTCGGTGCCGCGGCCGGCCATATTGGTGGCAATCGTCACCTGGCTCTTCCTGCCGGCCTGGGCTATGATCTGGGCTTCCATCTCGTGGTATTTGGCGTTCAGCACCTCGTGGGGCACGCCTTTATGGCGCAGCATCGCGGAAAGTTTTTCCGATTTATCTATGGAACGGGTGCCCACCAGCATAGGCTGCCCTTTCTTCCAGCGCTCCTCTATCTCCGAAACGATGGCGTTGTTCTTTTCCCGTTCGGTCCGGTAGATCCGGTCCGGCGAATCCTGCCTGATCATGGGGCGGTTCGGCGGGATCTCCACCACATCCAGCTTATAGATCTCCCAGAATTCGTCGGCCTCGGTCAGGGCTGTGCCGGTCATGCCGGAAAGCTTGCCGTACAGTTTGAAGTAGTTCTGGAAAGTTATGGTCGCGAGGGTCTGGTTCTCTTCCTTGATGCGGAGGTTTTCCTTGGCCTCTATGGCCTGATGTAGGCCGTCCGACCAGCGGCGGCCCGGCATCAGGCGGCCCGTGAACTCGTCGACGATGATGATCTCACCCTCCTTCACCACATACTCCACATCTTTCTTGAAGAGATGGTAGGCGCGCAGGGCCTGGTTGAGGTGATGGACCCATTCCGCGCCCACATCGTCGTAAATATTGCCCACGCCGAGGATCTTCTCGGCCTTCTTGACCCCTTCTTCGCTCAGGATGACGGAATGGTTCTTCTCGTCTATGACGGCGTCATAGCCCACGGCCAGGTCCGTGCCGTCGCGCTTGGCGTCGATCTCCTCCTTCTCGGTTATGAACCGTACGTTCAGCAGCGGGATGACGCGGTTTACGATGTAGTATTTATCCGTGGATTCCTCGGCCGGGCCGGAAATAATAAGGGGGGTGCGGGCCTCGTCGATCAGGATGGAGTCCACTTCGTCCACGATGGCGTAGTTGCGCGAACGCATGACCCGCTCGGACTTGTCCATGACCATATTGTCGCGCAGATAGTCGAAGCCTATCTCATTGTTGGTGACATAGGTGATATCGCAATTGTACATGGCCCGGCGCTCCTCGTTGCGCATGTCGTGCTGCACGAAGCCGACGGTGAGGCCCAGGAATTCGTGCACGGGCCCGATCCAGAAACGGTCGCGTTTGGCCAGGTAATCGTTCACGGTCACCACATGGACGCCGGCGCCCGTAAGAGCGTTGAGATAAGCGGCGAGGGTGGCCACCAGCGTCTTGCCCTCTCCGGTGCGCATCTCGGCGATCTTCCCCTTATGCAGGATGATGCCGCCGATCAGCTGCACATCGTAATGGCGCATTTTCAGCGTCCTTTTGGAGGATTCGCGGACCACGGCGAAAGCTTCCGGCAGGAGGTCGTCCAAAGTTTCGCCTTTGGCGAGGCGCTCCCGGAATTCCACGGTCTTGGAACTGAGCTGTCCGTCGGAAAGTTTGGAGTATTCATCCTCCAGCGCGTTTATCTGCGCCACAATGGGATGGATCTTCTTCAGATCCCTTTCGCTCTTGGAGCCTATGATGGATTCAACAAGTTTTTTAAGCATAGTGTCCTCGATAAAAACGGCGAAAAAAATCAATCAGTTATATTGTGCCAAAATACCCCCCCCCGACTCAATAGGACCGGCCGCCCCGGCCGCGCGGATTATATTGTAAAATCTGGAGATGCCGCATGACCCGCACGACGATTCCGGAAGCGGCCGGAACAGCCCGTTGGAAACTTTCGGCAGACCGGCCCTGAGCGCGGCGCTTTTTCTTTTTTATCTGAGATGGTTCGGCGTTGAAAACTATTTTTCCCCGCTGGACCACATAAATCTCGCCTTCCACGAAGCCGGGCATCTTTTCCTGGGCCTTTTCGGGCGCTTCATCATGATGTCGGGCGGGACCATATTCCAGCTGCTCATGCCCGCGATCTGCGCGGTCCACCTATGGCGCCGGGGAAGCCGTCTCGGCTGGCAATTGTGCGTTTTCTGGTTCGGGGAAAATCTTTTAAACATCAGCGTCTACGCCGGGGACGCGATCAGGCAGGCCCTGCCGCTGGTCGGCGGCGGGGAGCACGACTGGACCTACCTGCTGACGGAAACCCATCTTATAGCGCATACCCCGGCCGTGGCCCGGGCCCTCTTCACGGCCGGTTCCGCGGTTATCTTCTGGAGCCTGTACCTCCTCGGGCGGGACGGGATCCGCCCGCCGCGGCCGGAGGAATGAACGGCCTCCTGCGCGCACAGACCTCCCAAACCTGTCAGCGCCGGTCCGGCGCGGGACCGGCTTTAAAAACGAATTCATTGCAGCCGTGCCCCCGCACGGGACGCTGGGTTACGAGCGAAAAGCCGCGCCCGGCGCAAAAATCCATCACGGACGCCGGGGACGCGACCTCAAAAGGAAAACCGCCGACCCAGTCTATGACATCGTGCCAGGCCGACATTCCTCTGCGGCCGCGATAAGCCCTCAGCGTTGAGAACATCCGCCCTTTCAGCAGGTCCCTGACCGAGGTAAGGAACCAGAAACGCAGAAAGAACGCCGCCGCGTAAACCGGGCGCAGCGCCGCCGGCAGATGGTTATAGGTCTTTTTAACCAGCTTCCAGAAAGCGCTGGGCAGCCCCTGGTCGTTGGCGAGAGCGATGAACAAGATCCCGTCCGGTTTCACCATGCCGGCGGCCATCTCCACGGCCTTCCACAATTCGCCGGTATGATGCAGCACTTCCCAGGAACAAACATGATCGAATTTCCCCAGGCTCGCCACGAAGGCCTGATCCAGGATGGACCCCGGCACTACGGACCACTCCCCGGCGCCCGGAGCGTACCTGGTTTTCACTTCCAAAGCGGCGGCGACGCAGCCTTCATCATAGTCGAAAGAAACCACGCGCGAAGCGCCGAGGCGCAAAGCCGCCAGTGAGAACAGCCCGCTGCCGCAGCCGATATCGACAAAAGTTTTGTCCCTCAGGGCGTTTTTTCCGAGCATTTCCTCAAGGGAGAGCTCGGCCGCGCGGATACGATCCTCGTTAATACACGAAATATAGCCTTTCCAATTCTCTCCGAACCCGAATTGAACGGTTGCTCCCATATTAATTCCTCCTCTGTTGTGAGACGAACGACCGGACATGCTCCAGCGCGGCGGCAAGGTCCGCGCGCTCGAAATTTATCAGCCAGGCGGACCAGCAGGCCCCGAACAGAACGCAAAGAACGCAGGAGGCCGCAACGCTTCTCTCGCGGAAAACATAGGCCGCCGCCACGAACGCGAAAGCCGTAAACAAGGCCCCGGCGACGCCGGCCGGGAACACGAACCGGCCGAGCGAAACGGCGGCAAGACGCGCTATCACGACAGTAAGCAGGATGGAACCGGCGAGGCTCGCGAGCGCCGCCCCGGTTATCCCGTATCCGGGGATAAGCAGGATATTCAGCCCGAGGTTAAGAACGACGGCCGCGGCGTTGGACATCCACAGCCAGCGGACGCGGTTCTTGGCGGCCAGCACATGGCCGTAAAAAACATGAAAAATACCGGACGCGGAGGAAAGGGTTAAAAACAGCAGCGCCCTCTCTCCGGGAAGAAAAACGGGGCCCAGCACCCTGGTCATCAGGGGGCGGGCGAACAGGATGATCCCGACCATGACAGGCAGCCCGGAATAGATCAGCAATTTCATGGTCCGCTCGCCGAACACCGCAAGCTGTCCGGTGTCGTGATCGTTGACTATCTTGCTCATAAGCGGGAAAAGGAGATAGGCCACCGCCGTAGGGATAAATGAAACCATCGCGGCCAGCACGTAAGCGCCCTTGTAGATCCCCAGGTAGCCGGCCGTGGAGAGATAACCGATAATAAAAGTGTCGGCGCGGTCGCGAAAGATCTGGAAGACTTCCATAAGAAAAAAAGGCAGCGCATAAGCCAGCATGGGCGCGGCCGCGGACGGGACATTACGGACGGGCAGCAGCGAGCGCAGCGGAACGACCAGCTTATTAAGCATGTACGCCCCGTAAACAGCCGGCGCCGCGAGCACCACAAGCATGGCCGCTCCCACGACCCGCGTATCGGCTCCGAAGCAAAGAAGCGCCGAAGGGACGATGACGACCTTGAGGGCTTCGGGGACGAGTTTCATCTTGAAAGCCGCGGCGGCGTCATGGTGCGCCCTGAAAATGGATTCCGCTATGCTTATAAAAGCCGCCAGGGGAACGAGCGCCGCCAGAATGGTTATAAGCGAACCGATGTTCTCAAAATGATAGTACGGCACGATCAAGAAATGCGAAGCGGCCGGCAAAAGGGCCGCGGCGGCCCCGGACACTACGAGGACCGCGCCGACCGAGAACCGCGCCGCCGCGGCGGGCGATGGGACGGAAACGGTTGAGTTGCCGCTGGAAGAGAAATATACCGAGGCAAAACCCAGGCCCATGGTGCTCAATTGAGCCACCGTAAGGATAAGAGTAAAAGCAAAACCCCAGATGCCGTAACCTTCGAGTCCCAGCATCTTCACCATCATTATCTGAAAAACGAACACGAGAGCATAGATCAGGCTGTTGCCGAAGAGAGCGATAACCGAGCCTTTAAGCAGGGTCCTGAACGGGGAGCCGGAGTTCACCGCTCCGCCTTTGTGAACGAAGAATGGAAGGTCATGCGCTCAGGGGGGATTTTCGCGGCCGCCTGGGCCGCGAGGTTCCGGAGATCGGATAAGAACAGGGAAGCCGCGCGCGGGCCGTTCAACCGTTCGCTCACAAATTTCCAGCCGTTCTCCGCTATCCGTTCCAGAGCGTCCGGATTGCGCTGATAGTATTTAACGACATCAAGCAGACCCTGTAAAGTATTGTCGTAGGCGATATAATGCTTCCCCGGCGTCAGTCCCAGGTCCGTATACATAGGATCATCGAGGCCGATGTAAGCGGAGCCGCAAGCCATACTTTCCACCCAGCTCACCCCCGGCAGATTGTTGATCTCTTCGGGGATCACGACCATGGCATACTGGTTGAAGCGGTCGGCCGCGCTGAAAGAAAAATATGTTTTTCGCCTGGATTTGAACAGGTTCCAGAGACCATAATAAACTTTTTTTACGGCTTGTTGCTGTGAATGCACATCTTTAACGGGGGCGTCCGTATTATAAAGGTTGACCCCGCTGTCTATGAATTGCGCGACCCTATCCCTATTCTCGTAAATAGCGCGGCGCATCGGATGGATGCAGTCCGCATGAAAAAAATCCATAAAATCCCGCGTCTCCGGAGTCCTGCTCAGCAAGGTAAGCGTCCCCAGGGCCAGACATTTCCTGCGCCGTTCTGAAAAGGGCGTTCGCCTGGTGAAACGCGGCTGCGGAATAAAAGGGAGCAGATACGCGTCTTTTTTATAAAAAGGAAAGTACTCCTTAAAATACGGGTATTTGGAAAGATTGCTTTCAGCGGCAAAGAAGAGCTTGCTTATTTTTTCGGCATGGCGGGAGATCTGAGAGGTGTGAAGGAAATAATGCGTAAGGTGCGCCACTTTTACGCATGGCGACCCGGAAATCTCCTTTATTAAATTGGCGGGGCGCTGGAGATTATCGAAAGCAAAAATAAAAACAATGTCGTCTTTTGTCAGAGAGGCGGCGGAAAAACGCACCGGTATTTTGAACGGATTAATGCGGTTTATCATGAACCAGGCCGCGAGTTCAAAGAGCGTAACCAGGCGGTTCAGGAACGGTATTTTATACACAAAAGCCAGCGCGAAGGAATTCTGCCGGAGATTTATAAGTATCCCCACGCCTTTTTCGGGTTTCTCCAGGATATACCGGCTGATGAACCAATATTTGCGGTGACTGAACCGGCCGGTAAGGGCATTGAACACACTGGTGCCGTAGAAGTCGGCGTAATGAGGATTGAGGAAATATATCATCTTCTTCCTTAATGTTCCAGATAGACCCTTCTAACAATGGAATCTATGTCGCCGATATCCGGCCTGGACCCCGAATAGATCTCGAACTGTCTTTGTATCCGGTATTCGCTCATCTCTATACCGCGGATCGTCCGCAGCCCCATTCTTTCCGCCTCCGCCGCCAGCGCCGTGTCGTCCGGAGCGACCACCAGATCCAGAACAGCGGAAACAAGCCCAAGGAGCGCAAACAGCCGGGGATCTTTATTTTTCGCGCCCGCCGGAGTCGCGTTAACAAGCAGCGTGCGCCGCGCTTTGACCGTTCTTATCTCTTCGGCTTTTACGCCGTTCTTTTTTGCGGACAAGACCGCCTTCCGGAAATCCCTGGCGGTTATAGTGATATCCCTGAATTTAAGTTTTTTAAGGGCGAAAACAACGGAGTTGACGACAGAACCCGAGCCGTAAATCACGACAGGGCCTTTCCTGATTTTCCGCAGGACCTGCCGGACTCCGTACCAATCGGTATCGTATCCTGTAAGCGATCCTTTATCATTCACTATGGTATTTACCGAGCCCGTTATTTCAGCCGCCCCGTCGAGTCTGTCCAGAAATTTCACAACAGCGCTTTTCAAAGGCATCGAGACGCTGCATCCTTTGATATCCAGGGCCCTTATCGTTTCGGCCAGTCGTCCGGCGTCGACAAAAGTTCGCGGGATATAAACGCAATTCATCCCGAACTTTTTAAACAGCTCATTATACACCGCGGCCCCTAAATTTCCCGGGGCGGAGGCGGCGGAGATGTAGAGTTTGGTCCTGTTATCGATCTTCATAACCCAGCTCCCGGGAAAGCATCAGCCTGCCCAGGGAATATAAGAACCTGTTAAAGGGCTCATGATGCAACGGCGACATATTCAGATAGATCAGCGGCACCAGCATACGCACTTTCTTTATCTCCCAGTTATTCCGGACGACAAAGTCCTCCAGGATGCCGATATAATCGGCCGCCAGGAATCTTTGCGCAAAATCTATCGTAACGCCGCCTTCCCCCTCGTGATAATAAAGAAGGTTGCGCTTTATAAAATCATAATTCAACAGGATGCCGCCGTAAAGCTTGGCCAGGTCATAATAAAGATCGCCCCACTCCACATTCCCGCCGAAGTCCTGGCGCCAGTCCAAAAGGGTGAACCTCCCCTTCTCCCTGGAATAAAGGATATTATCGAACTGAAGATCCCCGTGGAAAAAAACAGGAACGCCGCTGAAAAGCTCCTCCCACGGGACCCGCTCCAGAAGCTCTCCGGTCGGGGCTATCTTCCTGCCGTTCACCACGGTCGCGCCGTCCCCGATCGCACACCGTTTATAAAAAAGCTCGAGCCGATCCCTGGTTTTATCATAGTAAAAACGGCGGCAGGTCTGATGCACGGTCTCGGCGCTTATGCCGGCCGGCGTCCAAAGATCGGTCTTCAGCCAATCGAGAAGCTTTTTAAAGATCGTCCCGTCGTTATAATCATAAAGCGTACCGCCCGCCACAAGGCCATAAGAGTAAAACTGCCCCTTTAAAGCTTCTATAGTGGGGAAAACCCCGGGTTTCAGCCTGGATTTAGCCACCCGCTTTTCCGCGATAGCGCCGTCGCCGAAAAATTTGATCACTTTGTTGTTGACGAGGTAGAGGAACTCGTTCGTCTTGCTGAAATCAAAGTTCTCGTGTTTTTTCACCAGGTCCTTGTAATCGTCCTCATTGCCTATATCCGTCCAGTCTATATTCAGGGCCTTCGTCCGGCCCGTTTTAATAAGAGCCCGCAGGCCGTTCGAAACCTGAAGCTCTCCTTTTATAAGATCCTTGGCCCCGAGGCCTTCCCAAAAAATATCATGATCCTGGACCCTCATCAGGCCGACAAAAGCCTTGTAAGGCGGCCATTCAGCCGTTTCCTTGTCCAAGATGCCGGTTATCCCGCCGTCGCCGTCGATTTTAAGATTGCAATACCGCAAAGAATCTTCGCGCGACGTCTCCGATACGCCCAACCAGTTGCCGCCCTCCCGGAGCTGCACGTCGCCGTTCCAAAGCGTATCGCAGGAAACAAAATAAAACGGCCTGTGAAGAAAGGGCTTACAGCAAAGCATGGAATAACCCGGTCCGCTCCCGGGCTTGTCCCAATTATCCACTTCCACGAACCTGATGCGCCTGTCGCCGTGAGCCAGTTCAAGATAACTCCTAACCTGTTCGCCCAGATACCCGAGGGCCACAACATATTCGGAGTTTTCAGGAAATTTTTCGATGATATAAGAGATCACGGCTTTTTGCCTGACCGGCAGCAAGGCCTTATTGATGATCTTGGAGTAAGCCCCCATCCTTACGCCTTTGCCCGCGGTCAGGATACAAACCGTTACGCGCTCTTCAGCCATGGTTCTTATGCTCCTCTTCTATCCTGCCGTTGCTTCTGTTCTTATCGTCCGAAACCCGTATCACATCGTCAAGATGGGGCGTTGAAACTTCGTAAAGCAGTATATCGCCGACCGACTCCAGTCTATGCAGCACCTTCGGGGCCAGATTGATGACCGCCGGGGCCGCTATGGCCGCCGCCGCAAGGTCGGAATCTTTTACGGCGTCATTGGCGATATTTTCATGTTTTTTATAATGGAGCACGGCGTTACCTTCGACAAGGACATTTGTTTCGCGTTTAAAGTTGTGATATTGCAAACTTGTGCGGAATCCGGACTTTATACATATTTCCTTAAGCGCGTAGCCGGAGTGGTCGCCGTTAATCCATATTTCATGCCCCCAGGGCTTTGAAACTTTCTTGCAGTCTTCCCGCGCAAAAACTCGCAGGAACGCCTTATCGGAAAGAGGGTTCCTTACCCCGGCCACCAGAAGGCCCACCGCACCTCCGCCGACCTTTATTTCCAACGGAGTATTTTCAGATTGTATGGTCGCGCCGCATACCGCGCGCTCCTCCCTGCCGGCCAAGGTAAGGAATGCCCCGGGCTCTCCCTTGTAAAAAAAAACCGTAAAAGAAGCCAGATCTTTTACCGGCAGGATCTCGCCGGCTCTTGCACGAAAATAAAAATACACATAGTCGTCGTCCGCGAAAAGCTGCCGCCCGTAACCCTCCGGAGAAAATGTGGTTATATGGTTGCCGCCATAGTTATTATCGGAAAGCCCCGGTTCGCTATTCATCTATGATCCTCCATAAGCTCCAGCCATAATCCGATCCGGCGGTCAAAACCCGTCAGATCCTGTAGGCTTCGTATTCCGGATGGAACTCCAAAAATTGGTCGTAAAGGAATTTTACATGCCGCTGCATCACCCAGCGGCTGTTAAACCCGTACTTGCGGCGCATCCAGCGCCGGCCTTCTTCCAGATACAGCGCCAGATTCTCCTCGTAGGTCTCGGTACGGATCAGGTCCGCTTTGGTCAGCAGATGCGTTTCGTTTTCTTCCGCCCAGACCCGCGTCGTGATCGCCGCGGCCCAGTCGTTCGCGTATCCTTTCGCTATAAGCTCGCTTTCGGTGCCGTACCCGCGGAAATTGGCGCCGTCAAAAAGACAGTTCATGTGGTCCGGGTTCTCCTTTTCCATGACATCCTCTATGAACTGCCTGCGCAGGAGATACGCCGTATTGTGGATATACCAAAAATAACGGGTCGGTTGGGTCTGGAGCAGAAGTTTTTCTCCCCACAGCCTGGAACAGGGTGACAGGATCCCGACCCGCGGATGCGCCGCAAGGACCCCCATCAGGGGCTTAAGGACCGCCGCTTTTTCAAACTCGGTGTCGTTGGTCAGCAGAAAAAAGGCGTCATAACCTGAGAAACGGCCTTCCTTTACAAGCCGGCTGAGGCCGAAATTCATGCCGCGCGGGTACCGGAGGCCGTGTTCCTTCGCCTCCGGCCAATCGGCGTACCAGGTGCAGCGGCGGGAAAGCTTCCCCGCGTCGGAGCCGGCCTCCACCACGAAAATATCCGTCAGCTCACCGTCAAAGCGTTCGAGATGCCCGCACAGGGAATCCGTCACCTCCGGAAGGTTGCGGTTCAGGATTATGGTCGCTATTTTCTTCATGCGCCCCTCACAAGGCGGAAATCGCGCATATAACGGAGAATGCAGCCCCCGATGCTTCCGCGCAGAAAAGCTTCGAGGTCCCCGCCCTTCGCTTTCAGTTTTTCCCGGGCTATATTTTTTATCTCCACGCATTCCGGGTGGGAAAAGACATAATGCCCGGAAATAACGGCGCGCTCCTTCTCGGTCGCTTTCGTACCGGACAGCATCCATTTCTCCCACTTCCCCGATTCGTAGGAAAGCCGCAGGAAGCGCTCGGAAAGGGCGCGCAACCCGTTATTTTCCAGGATCTCAAGAAGCGCCCTGGTTTCCGTCACGCCGAACTCAGGCGCGACATTGGCGGCGTGGATCCCCAGGCGAGGATGCCATTGAAGAGACTCGTCGGACAGATAATCGGTATTGTGCTCTTTCATGAAGATCCGGTATTTATTGCAGATCTCTATCATCTTGGGCACCTGGATCTCCGCGGGCAGTTCGTTGGCCACGCGTATCGGAGTGTCCAGGGACCCGACATTTCTGGTTTCGACCACGCGCGTACCGGTCTGGATCACCACAAAACCGGGGTACGGAAGCCGGCTGCGGTCGCAGAATTTACGCATGGACGCCAGGGTATATTCCAATTCCTCCTGGCCGCTGGTGCTGCCGCTCTGCTCCTCCGTCCCTATCTCAAAAAGCACCTTGCGGCCTTTTTCCTGCGCGTAAGAACAGCAGAACTCATACAGTTCGTAAACCCTGTCCAGAACATCGTCGCGGGTCGGCTTTTCATGGATGTCCAGGCTTGGATCTATGTGCAGGATCTGGAAACCGGCGTCGATATCCGCGCGATAGGAGGACTTGGCGGATTCCATCGCCCTGCGCAGGCTTAAGCCCGCTTTTTTTTCCACTTCGCTCTGCCAGGGCCCGCCGTGGTCGCGGGCCAGAATGATCCTGTCGTTATCGTCCCTGTCTATCACATACCGGGCGAATTTTTCCGTGGTCCAGTTATTGACATATCCGCCTCCGAACTCCGCAGAGTCCACCTGGCGGCGGCTGGCGATGAGCAGGAGCGGGACGCTGTGCGTGTTAGCCAGCTCTATCGCCGCGTCCACGCAGTTCGCGCTCATCGGGCCCACGCCTAGGAGCGTGCAGCGCCGGTTGAGAACGCTTTCCAGTTTTTGCCTGATCATATGCTCCACTTGCCGCTCGCCTTAACGCAGGCGGGCGGGAGTTTGGCGCGGTTGAACGGCGTGAAGAACCGCGCGAGGATGTGCAGCGAGGCTTCGGCGACAGCGCGCTCCGCTCCCTTGCGTTCCGTCACAAAATCCGCGCTTCTCCGCGCGTAAGCGTCGGCATCGGCTGTCGCGATGGAATACCCCACCCTGGCGAAAACATACGGGTCGAAAATGCCGTCGCCCATATAGATCACCTCTTTCGGATCGAACCTTTCGGAGATCCAGTCGATCCGTCTGACCGTGCTCACCAGCTCAAGAGGCATCTTCATGTCCCCGACTATGCGTTTTTTGGTTATGGCGAACCCGCGATGATCGCCCGACACGAACAATATGCCGAGATGGGGTTTAAGCAGCGAAAGCGCGTCGTGATCGTCGGGGCCGAAGACCTTCATCGCTTTGCCGCTCTTCGTGTAGTATAGTTTTCCGTCCGTCATTACACCGTCCACATCAAGGATAAAGTGTTTTGGCGCTATCCGCATAAGATCCTCCGGAACCGGACCGACATTCCAACTTTAGCACATTTTTCCGCAAAAACCGAAGCGCCGGCGCGAAAATCCTCAGCCGTTCCCCCGCGTCCTGCGCAAGCCTTCGTACAGCGCCACTCCGGCGGAGGTGGAAAGGTTCAGGGACCGCACGCGCTCGGACCACATCGGGAGCCTGTAAAGCCGGTCGGCGTATTTTGTATAGATCCAGTCGGGGAACCCCGCCGTTTCCGCTCCGAAGATCAGGCAGGAATCGGGGGTGTACGGCGCCTCCCAATGGGTCGCGCGGCCCCGGGTGGAAAAGAACAACAGCGAAGGATCCTCCGGCAGCGACGCCAGGAAAGAATCAAAGTCGGGATGGATGGAATATTTAAGGAATTGCCAGTAATCCAGGCCGGAGCGCCTTATTTCCCTGGCGTTCAGGTCAAAACCCAGCTTTCCCACAAAAACCAGTTCCGTCCCGGTGGCGACGCAGGACCGGCCTATATTGCCGGCGTTCCAGGGGATATCGGGGTTGATCAGAACGATCTTCATATATAATCGCGCGACCCGGGGCCCGTAATTTCTCCGCCGGTTCCGTTTCCGGCGAACCTCGGGCGGTCAAGGTATCTTAAAGTCATCAGCGAACTGCTTGTGCCATAATTCCAGCATCAGGAGCGCCCAAAGCTTATAACCGTGATCCCGCGCGCCGCTTTGATGCTCGTCCCACAACCTGAAAAGAGCTTCCTTGTTGAAGTACCCTCGGTCCAGCGCCTTTGCCGAAAGGCAGGTTCCGGCCCAATAATCCTTCAAGCCGCCCCTGAACCACGGCCCCAGCGGTATGCCGAAACCCATCTTGCCCCGTTTATAGATCTGTTTGGGCAGCATCTCCCTGAAAGTTTCCTTAAGGATCCACTTGGTTCCGCTCAAACCTCTGAGTTTCAGGCTGTCCGGCAGGCTGAAAGCGAACTCTATCACCTTCTGGTCCAGGAACGGGGACCTGGTTTCCAGGGAATTAGCCATTGAGGCTATATCCATTTTGACCATGAGGCATTCCGGCAGATAGGACCTGAAATCGACGTAGGCCAGTTTGTTCATAAGGCCCTGTCCGGCGGAAATCCCGAACAGGTCCGTTATATATCTCTCCGCGTACCGGATATCTCCGCCAAGGGCGTTCTCAAAAGCCGGACTGAACAAGCCCTCTTTTTCATCCGGCCCGAAGAACGAAACGGTGGAAAGGTAGCGCAGCGGCAGGTTCGGGTGCAGCGAGGCCTTGATAAATTTCCCGGCGCGCCAGAAAACGCCGTACGGCGCTTTTTTGGGGAAAAGCCGCGTAAGATCCAGCAGGGCCCGCTTGACGCCTCCGGGCACGGCGCCCCAGTAGGAATCCAGTTTCATCGCGACATAGCGCAGATAGCCGCCGAAGTCCTCGTCGCCGCCGTCGCCGTTCAACGCCACGGTCACCGCTTTGCGGGTCTCGCGGGAAACGAAATAAGAAGGCAGGGCGCTGGAATCCGCATACGGCTCTCCGTAATGCCGCACCAGCGTTTCAAGGACCTCCGCCATCTCGGCTTCGACTATGAATTCGGTGTGCTTCGTACCGTACATTTCGGCCACTTGCCGCGCATAGCCCAGTTCCGAGAACTTGGCTTCTTTAAAACCTATGGAAAAGGTCTTCACCGGCTGATCCGAACTTCTGGCCATCAACGCGACTACGACCGAAGAATCTATACCGCCCGACAGGAAAGCTCCGAGGGGGACCTCGGACATCAGCCGTATTTTAGTGGCGTCTAGAAGCTCGTTATAAAGCCTTTCCTTAACTTCGGCCAGCGGTAAGTCCAGTTTTTCGGCGCCCAGCGGCAGATCCCAGTATTTTTCGACGGTAAGGCGGCCGTTCTCCAGCGTCAGGATGGAAGCGGGCTCCAGCTTTTTCACGCTTTTAAAGATGCTGAGCGGACTGGGGATGTACTGGAGCGTAAGATAGGCGTCCACGGCGCGCAGGTCGATCTCGCGGGAAATACCCTTTACCGCCAGCAGCGCGTTCAGTTCGGAGGCGAAAGCGAGGAACGACCCGTTCATGGAGTAAAACAGCGGCTTTTTGCCCACCCTGTCGCGGGCCAGCACCAGCCTTTTTTTCCGGCCGTCCCAGATCGCTATGGCGAACATGCCCCGTAGCTCTTTGACAAAATCCGTCCCAAGCTCCTCGTACAGATGAAGAATGGTCTCCGTGTCGGACTTTGTCTTGAAGAGATGCCCCTTCCCGGCGAGCCTGTCGTGCAGGGACTGAAAATTGTAGATCTCGCCATTGAAAACTATCCAGATCGAACCGTCCTCATTGGAAATGGGCTGGCGGCCGGTGGAAAGATCTATGATGGAAAGCCGGCGCATGGCCAGCCCGAGATTGCCGTCGGCATGGAAGCCCGCATCGTCCGGCCCCCTGTGCGCCAGGAGATCGTTCATTTTTTGCAGCTCTTCCCTGGTTACGGGCTCAAAGCCCGCGTAATTATATTTTCCGCATATTCCGCACATGATCTGTCCTTAAAAAGCAGAATTCGCCGCCATGCGCCCGCGCCGCTATCCCTTGTAAACTTCCATCAGTTCGTCCAGGACCCTGGCCATGGAATATTTTTTTACCGCTATTTCGCGGGACCTTTCCCCCATCTTAAGCGGCATGGTCCTGTCGGACATGAATTTTTTCAAACAGGCCTTGATAGCCTGGCTGCTCTCCGGGTCGAACAGGAAGCCGTTAAGGCCCTCCTCAACGGCCTCTTTGGCTCCGCCCACATTGCCGGCCATGATAGCCGCGCCCGAGGACATGGCCTCCAGCATGGAATTGGAAAGGCCCTCGGTGATCGAAGGCAGGACAAAGACATCCGCCGCTCCATAATAAGGCCGCAAGTCGTCTTTCGCACCGGCAAGCGTGACCGTTCCGCCTACGCCCAGATCCCGCACCGCACCCTCGATACTTTCCCGCTCCGGGCCCTTGCCCACGATCACCAGCCTCATTTTCGGTCCGGCGGGCCCTTCCGCTAAAAATTCGGCCCAGACCTCCACAAATTCCTTGATTCTTTTCTCCGGAGCCAGTCTGCCGACAAAAAGGAAAATCGTGGAATTATCAAGGTCCAGCGCCGCTTTGGCCCTTATCTTTTCCTGGTAAGAAAGCGGAGAATACCTGCCGGTATCCACTCCGTTCTTGAAGCGGCGGAGCTTAAGACGGGAAAAGGCCGGGTCGCTTTTAAGCCAGTCGTAAACATCCGAATTCAGCAGCAGCAGCTCCGGCCCCGCCCACTGGAAGAACTTGAGCTTGAGCCGTCCGAGCCTGGTCTTCATGGATAAAGTTATCTCGTCCGCGCCGATCCCGCCGCCCATCGTTATAACCGTTTTACCGCCCGTAATGCGGCCGGCTAAAACGGCCGCCACGGCCGCCGAAGAGGCCAGATGGACATGCACGACATCGTACTTTGCGGCGTTCCTAAGGAGGTAAAAAAAACTTTTCACCATGAACAGGAGGGAGTCCGGAACCCCGGAACCGGCGACGGCCAGCCTGAGGACCTTAACGCCGTCCATTATTTCTTCGGCGGGCGCGCCTTCTATCCTTCTGGTCACTACTGTAACCTTTACGCCCCGGGAGACCAGCGCGCGGGAGAGTTCCAGCGCCTGTTTTTCCGCGCCCCCTATGGCGGGATAAAAGGTCTGGCTCAGCATCAGTACGGATCTTATTTCCATCATGGTTGAAAAGCGGCCGGCGGCCGGTAAACGCCGGCGCCGGCTAACGGCGGCGGAGAGCTCAGCGGGGACCGGCCGCTTCGCTTTTTTTCCCCGAGAATTGGGCCCAGACCCTGCCGACCGACTGTCCCATCTGGTAAACGAATATCATGCCGCCGGCCGTGATGAACACATAGCTCAGCACATGGATGCAGGTGGCGTAAGCGAAACCAATTTCCCTGTCCACCCCCCAGGTCCCGGCCACTTTGGCGATAGCGAACTCAAAATTACCGAAATAACCGGGCACGCCGGGGATGGAAGCGGCTATCGCCGCGCTGAAAAGCAGGACCACGCATTTAAAACCGTCTACGATATCGCTTATGCCGAATGCCCGCGCCACGATATAAAAGCTCAGCGCGTCCAGCAGCCACTGCCCCGCGGCCAGCGCGACGACCGCGGCGGCGGTCCTGAAAGAATGAAAGGCCCTGACGCCCAGAGCCAGCTGCCCCAGCCCGGCGGCAAGGCGCGGGAATCTGTTAAAGAACCCGGAGAAGAACCGGTGGGTAATAATCTCGTCGGTAAAGATCAGTACCAGCAGGCCGGCCGCAAGGCCGCCGAGCAGAACCCAGAAGTAGCCTCCATAGTTCAGAAGGCCGCCGGTTACCCCGCCGAACTTCGCCGCCAGGGCGAACAGGATGACGAGGACTATGGTGTCCAGCGCGCGTTCCACCAGGATAGAGGCGAAGACCGCCGCCACCGGGATGCCGAAAAGCCCGGCGCCGAAGGTGCCGCGGGCCACCTCGCCCAGGCGCAGCGGCAGCACGTTCGTTAAAGCCATCCCCGCGGCTTCCAGCCGGAAAGCGTCCCAGAACCGCACGGGCGCGGCCGGGTCCAGCAGAAGCTTCCACCTCAGTCCCCTGAAGGACATTTCCACCGCCGCGATCAAAAAGACCGGGAGGACCACCAGAAGAGGGACCCGCGCATAGATCTCCGCCAGCCTGCCGAACTCGATATTCCGGAAAGCGAAATAAAGCAATACCGCGCTGACCGTCAAACCGGCGAAAATGGACAACTTTGTTTTCATACCGCGCCTATGCTCTTGAGGAACGCCTCTTCCGCCGCCGGGCGGCCGAGGAATTTCTCCACCTGGCCCGCCTCGTCATAGCTCCTGCCCGGAGCGAGGATCAGCTCGCGGTACCGCGCCCCGGTCCCGGGGTCCAGGATCCCCTTCTCCTCGAAAACCGAGAACAGGTCGGCGGCGATCAGCTCGGACCAGAGATAACTGTAATATCCCGCCTCGTAGCCGCCCATCAGGTGCCCGAAACTCGCGGCCGGGTGGGTGCCGGGGCTCATAGGGATGAGGGAGATCTTTTTCATCAGTTTCTCGTAAAGCCTGGTCGTATCGACTTTCCCTTTGGCGGTGTGATATCCGAGGTCCAGGAGGCTGAAGAAGATCTGCCGGAGATAGACCAGCCCGGAATCCATGTTCCTGGTGCTTATAAGTTTCTTGATGAGGGAGTCCGGAAGCTTTTCCTCCGGCCGCTTATAATGCCCCGAAACCTGTTTCAGCACTTCGCCGTAATAAGCCCAGTTCTCCAGCATCTTGGAGGGTACTTCCACAAAATCGCGGGAGACATTGGTGCCGGAGAACTTGCCGTACCTGGCCTTTGTAAAGATGTTATGCGTGACATGGCCGAACTCGTGGAACAGCGTCACCAGGTCGTCGAATTTCATCAGCGACGGCGTACCGGCCGAGGGGCCGGGAAAATTAGCCACTATAGCCGCGGCCGGCAGGATGTAAGACCCGTCCCGGTCTTCACGCCCGTGGCGCAGGCCGAAACAGGCGGCGTGCTTGTACTTTCCGTCGCGCGGGAACAGATCGAAATAGAAATAAGCCGCCGTGGTCCCGTCGGCGTTCTTCACCTCGTAGGCGCGCACATCCCTGTGCCACACCGGCAGGGCCGCGGGCTCGAACTTTACGGAGAACACGCGCCCGAAAATGTCGAACATGCCCCTGATCACGGTTTCCAGCGGAAAATACTCCTTTATCTTTTCGTGGTCCAGCGCGTACTTCTCTTTTTTAAGCTGATTGTTGTAATAACGCCATTCCCAGGCGGCCAAAGACCTGTCCGCGCCGCCATGGCGCCTGTTTTTAAGCCCGGTCCGCTGGCGAAGCTCCTTACGGCCTTTTTTCCTAAGCCTGGCCCGGGTGCGTTCCAGGAACTCTATGACATTGGCGCTGTTGCGCGCCATGCGGTCGTCCAGCATATAATCCGCGAAACTGCCGTAACCGATAAGTTTGGCGATCTTGCGCCTGAGGGCGATGGCGTCCTCCATCAGCTTCACATTTTCCGCCGCGCAGCGGTTATTGAACATAGCCTCAAGCTGTTTGCGGGCCCCGTCCGATTCGGCGTTGTCCATGAACGGAACATAATCGGGGTAATTCATGGTGACGATATACTTGCCGGCCTGGTTCCTGGCAAGACGGCTTATAAAATCCTCCGGCATCCCCTTCAGCTCCTCCAGGGTGAGCGATAAAGAGTCGTTGACCTCGCGCAGGTTCTCGGAGAACCGCAGTTCCAGCCCGATGAGCTCCTTCAGGAACTTTTTAACCTGATGCTTCTTCCGCGGTTCCAGCCCAAGGCCGCTCTTCCTGAAATCCAGCAGGGTCTTTGAAAGCAGGCGGCTCTCGACTTCGCCCAGCTTTTCGCCTTTTGCCGCATATTCGTTAAGGGCGTTGAAAATATCCTCCCTGGTGGAAATATCCACAAAATACCGGCTGATCCTAAGCTCCAGTTCCTGCGCGGCCTTGCGCACTTCGGCGTCATCCGAAACATAAGCCATGACTATGGGAATACCGACCGTTTCGCCGAAATCGCTCACCGCCCGTTCGAATGCCAGCAGGGTGTTCTCAAAACTGCGGTTTTCTTTGGGAATTTCCGCGAGCCCCTTTACGGCGGCCTCGAAATCATAGACGGCTTTGTCGGCCAAAACCCTGATGGTCTCCGGCGTATAATCAAAAACGGGCGCTTTACTGTCCATAACTCCTCCCTCCTCCGCGCATGTGCTCTTACGATCCGCCCCGGCTTGAATATTATAGCCCTAATTCCCTCCGTTGGCAAACACCGTTACAGGAACGGACCGGAGGACTTTTTTTATTGTAAAATATGCGGGGCGCAGGATTTGCCGGCTGCGGAACCGCGAGGGCGGGGTATGGTAAAAGTTTTTGCGGCGAAAATTTTTAATGAGATCGCGCGATAATAAAACGATAATATATATATTTTTGGCGGCCCTGGCCGTGCGGCTGGGCTATATCGTGTTTTCCTTCGGACTGGCGGCGGTACCAGACCCCGATTCCACGGACTACCTTAATTACGCCAAAAACCTTGTCGCGGGCCTTGGGTACACGGAAGGACGTTGGCTCGCGTTCCGCGCCCCAGGCTACCCGGCTTTCATAGCGGCGGTGTACGCGGTTTTCGGACAATCCATCCCGATCTTGAAACTAGCGCAGACGATCGTAAGCGCTCTGGTCCCCGTGCTTGTTTATCTGATCGGCCTCAGGGTGGCCGCCGGGAGGACCGCGGCCGCAGCCGGGGCTTTCGCGTGCGTGTATTTCGGGCTTGTGTACGAACCCGCCCACATTTTAAGCGAAGCGACTTTCACCTGCCTGTTCGCCCTATCGCTGTTCCTGCTGCTGGAAATCCAAAAACACAAAGCGTACTCCGCGGCCTGCGGGGCGGCGCTGGCCCTTACCGCGCTGACCAGGCCGGTGGGCCTTTTACTGGCGCCCTTCGCGCTGTTATGGCTGTTCATAAAGTTCCCGGCGAAGGAAGCGGTGAAGACCGGCTCTCTGCTTGTTCTGGTTTTTACGGCGGGAATGGCGCCCTGGTGGGTCAGGAATTACCGCGTGTTCGGAACATTCGTTCCGGTATGCGTTGAAACCGGCTATGTCCTGCAAGGGACCCGCGTCCCCGAGCGGCTGCAGTGCACCAACGACGATCTTCCCGAAATAGAAAGGGACAGGAAAAGCCTGAAGGACGGGATAACCTATCTGAAGTCGCAAGACGCGCGGACGCTGCTGAAAGGAAGCGTCGTGAATTTGTCGCAGTTTTTGTATCCGTTCACCCCGGTATATGATCTGACCTACGCCTTTATAATACCGTTCTGGCTCTTCGGGGCGTATTTTGCGCTCAAATCGGGGAATATTCAGGCCATGCCGCTGTTCGCCATGTTCCTATATTTCCCGGTAGCCTTCGTTTTTTGCGGCACCGCCCGCCACAGGCATTCCATGGGGCCGTATTTTATCCTCCTGGCCGCTATCGGCGCGGAGGAGCTCTGGCGCAGGGCAAAAGACAAACGCCGGGGATCCGCAGCCCTGGCCTTCGCAGGTTTATGGGCCGCGCTTAACGCCGCCGTTTTTATTTATTCCGAACCGATCCGCCTCCTGGTCAAAAAAATCGTCGGGGCATGCCCTTGATGAAAACCGCTGAAAGCGTCTCCTGCCCTGTCTGCTCCCTGCGGGAGACGGATTTCCATTCAAGCGGCTATGATTATCTTGCGGCTTCCGGCCGGGAATTCTCCCTTGTAAGGTGTCTAGGCTGCGGCCTGGTGTACCTTCCCTCCGGGCCGGAACCCGAAGCCGCCGGGGCGCTCTATCAGGCCGCCTATTACCGGAAGATGCGCGGGCTGTCGAAATTCCTGGAAACGTTGTTTTTGCGCGAAAGAAGACGGGCCGTGGAAAGGTTTAAAAAAGCGCCCGGAACGCTGCTTGACCTCGGCTGCGGGACGGGCGAATTCGCGGCGGCGATGAGGGACGCAGGCTGGGACGCGGCGGGGGTGGAGCCCTCTCCCGCGGCAAAAGAGAATGCCGCCGGAGCGGATAAGATCTACCGCCGGGACCTGCCGGACCTCAAGTTCCCGGCCGGAAGTTTCGACGCCGTCACCCTGTGGCAGGTGCTGGAGCATCTTCCCGACCCGGCGCGGTATCTGGCCGAAATACGCCGGCTCCTTAAGGCAGACGGCCTCTTATTGGTGTCCGTGCCCAACATAAACAGCCTGCAGGCCGTGTTCAGCGGCGACAAATGGTTCCATCTTGACCTGCCCCGGCACCGGTGGCAGTTCACGCCGGAAACTGTTTCCAGGCTGCTTGTCCGCGCCGGCTTCCGGATCAGGGAAATAAGACATTTTTCCCTGGAATACAACCCTTTCGGATGGTGGCAGAGCCTGTTTAACCTGCTGGGGTGCGAGATCAACTTCGCGTACAAACGGCTTAAGCGCGGCTCGGTCCGGAAGGACTCTCCGGCGGCGAAAAGGTTCTACACGGTCCTGTGCACGGCACTGTTCGCTTTACCTCTGCTGCCGGCCGCCTTTATTCTGAGTTTCCTGGAAAGCGCCCTGCGGCGCGGCGGTGTCATAACCGTGTCGGCCGAAATGGACGGGGATGGAAATGAACGCTAGAGGCGGCCAAAAGAAAAGGATCCTCCTGCTCGCTCCTTCGTACGGCTTTATCTATAAAGGCTCCATGATCAAGCCCGGCGCGATGTATTCCCCGCACCTCGGCCTGGCGACGATCGCCGGCGCCCTGACCACCGACGGGCATTCGGTCAGGATCGTGGATCTTAACAAACAAACCGATGAAACGCTGCTGTCCGAACTGAAGGACTTCAAGCCGCACTACGCCGGGCTCAGCTTCACCACCATTCTGGCCGAGGAGTCGTTCCGCCTGGCCCGGCTTGTGAAAAACGCCGACGGCGGCGTCCTCCTCATCGCGGGCGGAGTCCATCCCACCAGCATGCCTCTCGATGTGCTGGAATCCTCCGTCTTCGACCTGGTCTGCCAGGGCGAGGGCGACGAATCCGTGGTCGAGATCGTCCGCGGAACGCCGCTGGAGGAGATCCCCGGCATAGCTTTCAAACGCGGCGGCAAATGCCATGTCGCGCCGCGCAGGCAACTGATCCGGGACCTGGACTCCCTCGCCTACCCGGCCTGGGAATTGTTCGATCTGAGCCGGTACCACACCACCGAACTGCTCACAAAAGCGAACCCGGCGGGCTGGATCGAGACCAGCCGCGGATGCCCGTACGGCTGCGTTTACTGCAACAAAAATGTTTTCGGCAAAAGTTTCAGAAAAAAATCGGCGGCGCGGGTGGTGGCGGAAATGAGCCGGATGCTCGACCTCGGTTTTAAGGAGATCCACATAGCCGACGATTGTTTCACCGTCGACCTGGACAGGGCCAAGGAGATCTGCCGGGAGATCCTCCGGAAAAACCTGCGCTTCCCGTGGGCCACGGTGACCGGGATCCGGGCCGACAGGGTGGACCAGGAACTGCTGACGCTGATGAAACAGGCCGGCTGCTACAGGGTGTTTTACGGGATAGAAACGGGAAGCGCGGAGATCCTTAAGCTCATCAACAAAGGCGAGACCCTCGGGGAAATACGGCAGGCTGTGACCATGGCCAAAAAAGCCGGTTTGGAGGTGTACGGATTTTTTATGCTGGCGCTCCCCGGCGACACCGAAAAAACGATGCAGGAAACGATCGAATTCGCGCGGGAACTGGACCTGGACATGGCGAAGGCCGCCATCACCATCCCCCTTCCCTCCACCCCGTATTTTGAGGAATTGGACAGGGCCGGCAGGATCAAAAAAAAGGAATGGTCTAAGTACAACCTCTATTTTCCCGCAAGGGACCTGTATACGCACCCGAACCTTGACTGGGCCGTGGTGGAAAAATACCAGCGGAAGTTTTACCGCGGATTTTATTTCAGGCCGGGCTTTATTTTTAAACGATTCCTGAGCAGTCTGCGCGGCGGACGGCTGCTGAACGACCTCAGATCTTTCCTTCAGATAAAATGGTGACAAAATGAGAGAACACAAACCGCTTCTTTACGGCGTGCATTTTCTGGCCCTGGGATTTTTTCTCTTCCTGCTGCAGGTCTTCGGCTCCGCGCTCGGCGTTTTTTCGCTCGCCTTCTTCCGGCCCGAACCGGTGCTGAAGCTGGCCGATATTTTTTTTATCGCGGGCGCGGCTTTGGCGCTCCTTGATCTTGCGATGTCCGCCGTTAATTCAGGGGAAAGGAAGTCGCTGATCTTTTCGCCCGTGACCGATCCGAAGGTCTCGGTAGGAATGACGGCCTACAACGACGAACTCGCCATCGGCGCGGCCGCCGGGGATTTTTTATCCCAGGAACATGTGGTCTCGGTCGTAGTAGTGGACAACAACTCGATCGACGGCACCACGAAGGCCGGGCTGGCCGCGGGGGCGAAAGTGATCGGGGAGACGGTCCAGGGTTACGGCGCCTGCTGCGTCCGCGCTTTAAGGGAGGCGATGAAAGCCGGCGATGTGATCTGCCTGGTGGAGGGAGACTGCACCTTCTCCGGAAGCGATCTCAAGAAACTGCTGTCGTATCTTGAAAACGCCGATATGGTGCTGGGCACAAGGACCACAAAAGAGCTGAATACCCCGGATTCCCAGCTGAATTCATACATTCTTTTGGGCAATGTGCTGATGGCCAAGCTGCTGCAACTGCGTTTTATGACGGTCCGCCTGACCGATCTCGGCTGTACCTTCAGGGTCATAAGAAAACCGGCGCTGGAGCGGATCATAGACCGGCTCGAAGTGACCGGAAATCATTTTTCCTGCGAGATGATCCTTACGGCCCTGAAAAACCGCCTTATGGTCATTGAAATACCGGTAACGCTTAAAAAAAGGGTCGGGGAAAGCAAAGGCGTGGGCGGGAATTTTTTCAAAGCGGCCGTGACCGCGATGCACATGTGGCGCCTGATCATGTTCAAATAAAACGCCGTAAGACGGCATTTTACGGCCTTCAGCCTTCAGCCTTCAGCCTTCAGCCTTTAGCCTTTATCCCCTTGACCACGGAAGGCGGGACTAATTTGGAGACATCGCCTTGAAAATGCGAGATGTCGCGCACCACGCTTGAGGACAGGTAGGAATACCGTTGGCGCGGCATAAAAAAAACGGTCTCTATCTCGCGGTAAAGAGTGCGGTTGATGCCTGCGATCTGGAACTCATGCTCCAGATCGGAAATGGCCCGCAGCCCCCTCACGACTATCTTGGTCCTTTTTCGCCGCACATAATCCACCAGCAGCCCCTCAAAACTGTCTATTGTTATATTCTTTCTGCCTTTCAGCACGGTCCTGAGCATGGCCACGCGTTCCGAAACCGTGAACATGGGTTTTTTGGCGCTGTTCACAAAAACGCTCACGATAAGGTGGTCGAAGATCTTTGAAGCGCGGTCTATGATATCCAGGTGTCCGAAGGTGACCGGGTCGAAACTGCCGGGATAAACTGCCGTCTTTTTTTTCATGCGTTCTCCTGCAATCCATTATACAAATTTGAACAAATGATTCCCGCGCCTGTTTTTGGTATTATAACGCTATGCCGGCCCCCTTCCACAGCGCAATGCTTTTAACCTGCCTTGCCGTCGGAGCAACGCAATTGCTTATCACCCTGCGGTTTTTTTTTCGCGCCCGCAGGCGGCCCCCCGGCTCCTCCGGCGCCGCTCCGGCCGCTGTCTCGGTGATAGTCCCGTGCAAGGGGGCCGCCGTAAATTTTGAGACCTGTATTCTCTCCCTCCTCGAACAGGATTATCCGGGCGAGGCCGAGTATCTTTTTGTCGTCCCGTCCCGCTCCGATCCGGCCTTCGGGCGGCTGGCCGCCGTTCTTGCGGGCAAAAGCACCGCAAAACTGCTGGTAAGCGGGGCGGAGCCTTCGGAATGCAGCGAAAAAATTTTAAACCTGCTGCACGGCGTAAGGAATGTTTCGGAAAGGTCCCAGATACTGCTTTTTGCCGACTGCGACATCACCGTGCCTCCGGGCTGGCTGACCGCCATGGCCCGGCCGCTGGAGGATCCCTCCGTGATAGCGGCCACCGCCCACGCCGTCCCCGCGCCGCCGCCGGACAATTTCCCCGGACAGGTGATGAAAGCGTGGGTTTGCGCGGGGATCGTTTACCTGGATCTTATGCGGATAATCTCCGGCAACTCCATGGCCATAAGCAGGAGGGATTTCGCGCTTCTGGGAGTTGAACGCGCCTGGAAAACCTCGCTTAGCGAGGACCTGACCCTGACCGCCTTGGCGAAGCGGTCCGGAAGAAAGATTTATTTCGCGGCCGGGGCGGCCCCGCGCTCCCCCGGCCGCCCGGATCTGGGAGAGGTTTTTACGGTCCTGAACCGGTGGATGGTCTATTTCCGCTTCTACGCCAAAGCAGTCTGGTTCCAGGGCGCTTTGCTCACGGTTTTCAAATTTTACTCCGTCTGGTGGGCGTTGTCCCGCGCCGATCTTATCCCTCTGGCGGCGCTGGCTTCGGCCGACGCGGCAAATGTCGCGCTTATCTCCCGCGCTTTCAAGCCTTATAGCGGCGGCCGGGGGGATTATGAAAAGCTCTCCGGCGCAGCTCTCCTTCGCGCGGCGGTCCGCTGCTCTCTTCTGGCCGCCGCCCTACAGCCGGTTTACGCGGTTAATTTTCTCGTTTCAATGTTTCGCCGCGAAGTAACCTGGGCCGGCCGCCGCTACCGCATCGACGCGGCCGACCGGATAAAGGTGATCGCCGCGGTATGAGATCATCGGCACGCTCCGTCCTTGCGCTTGAATTCTGCGCGCTTGCCGCCTCCGGCATAGCGGCCGGGATCTGTTTCTGGCCCGGGAATTACGGCCTGTTGTTCTGGTTCGTCTTCGCGCCGTTCTTCCTGATAATAATGAAGCGGGACTGGAAAGCGGCTTTTTTCAGGGGCTGGCTTTTCGGCTCTTTCGCCTGGATGTCGGGGATGTACTGGTTCGTCCCGCCCCTTTTAAAATTCCTGAACATCCATCTTGCGGCGGCACTGGCCCTGTTCCTTGCCGTCTGCGCCTGGCACGGCCTTTCGTTCGCGCTCCTGGCAGGCGCGACGCGCGCCCTGAACGGATATCTTGCGCCCCGCCTGGGCTGGACCGATGGAACGATCCTTCTCCTTACCGCCGCGCCGGTAATGGCGGCGATAGAACGCTTTTTTCCCATGCTGTTTCCCGTCTATTTCGCCAATACCCAGTATTTTCATCTTCCGCAGGTACAGCTCCTTGAAATTTTCGGGCCGGCAGGCCCGCTGTGGCTTATAATGGGATTTAATGTCGCGGTTTATATGCTGGTAGAAGCGGTCCGGGAGCGAAGCTCCGGGACGAAAAGGGACGGAGCGGGCGGCCTTTCCTACCCCGCCTCCGTCTTCGGCGCGTTATGCGTTCTGGCGCTGCTTAACGAATATTACGGCTCGCTGAGGATCCGGCAGCTGGATGAAGCCGTGAAAAAAGAAGCGGCGCGCGGTCATTCCCTGAAGGTTTCGGCGATCCAGGGCTCCGTCCCCGTCGATTCCGGCGAAACCCTCGCCGCATACCGCTCCCTGACGGCGGAAACTTTAAGGACGAACCGTCCGGAACTGATCATTTGGCCGGAATCGGTATACGGCCGTACCGCCGTATACGGAGCGGGGCGCGGGCCTTCCGGACAAGAAACGGTCTTCGAACCCGCTTTCGCGCGCGCCCTGAGAGCGGACGCCCCCTGGAAAACATATATGCTTATGGGAGCTGGGGGCCGGTTGCTGGACGGCCCGGAGCAGGCGGCCAAACGCAACATAGCGTTCCTTACAGGCCCGGACAGGGAGCTTCTCGGGTTGACGGAAAAACGCCGGCTTTTTCCCTTCGGAGAATACATCCCCCTGGGCGGAAGCTTTCCCGCCCTGTACAGGCTGTTCCCCCGTTCCGACGATATTTCCCCGGGCGGCTCCTCACAGCTGTTGAGTTTCGCCGGCGTACGGGCGGGGGTCGTGATCTGCTACGAGGACCTTTATACCGAAGCTTCCCGGGAATTCGCGAAAAAAGGCGCGAATGTTTTGTTTAATATCACCAACGAGGCGCGCTTCGGCTTCGAGGTCTCGCCCGAGCAGCATTTGAATTTCAGCGCCCTGCGGGCCATAGAGAACAGGAAATTCCTTGTAAGGGCGGTAAACACCGGCATAAGCGCCGTGATAGATCCGGCCGGCCGCATCACGGACCGCCTGGCGGTAAAAGAGCGCGGCGCCGTCACCGCCGGCATACAGCTTATGGACCGCCGGACCTTTTATTGCGCACATGGCGATCTTTTATGTCTTTTCGGAATTTTGCTGGTCTTAGCTCTGGTGTTGTTCGCGGGAATCAAATGTCGTTTTACGACATTTTACCGTAAAAATTTTTGATCAGCGCACAATTATGAGGCCTGTTTTATTTTCAACGATGGGGTTCGAATTGTACGCCGCTCCCGTTTTCGCGGGACTGGCGGGTTTGGCCGCGTTCTTATGTTTCAGAAGCCTTATGCGCCGCAGGGGGCTTGCGCCGGACGAGCTCTGGAGCCTCGTATTCCTGCTGGCCGCCGGCGTGGTGGCGGGCTCATACCTGTTCTATGCGCTCTTTTACAACGGCGGCCCTGCGGGAAATCTGCCCTTCCTGCTCAAATATAAAAGGCTCCCGGGCGGCTCCTTCTGGGGAGGGTTCTGGACGGCTTTGGTTTGCGCGTATATTTACTGCCGCGCCGAACGGATAGATTTCAGGCGGGTGGCGGACGCCGTCGGTTTGTCCGCCATACTCGCCCTTGCCGTAATGCGCCTGGGCTGTTTCCAGCACGGCTGCTGCTACGGGACGCCGACCGCGCTGCGGTGGGGCGTCGTCTACACGGATCCGCGCTGCGCCGTGGACGGCTCCCTGCTGGGAAAAGCGCTGCATCCTTCCCAGCTCTATGAATCCCTGGGGTGTTTAGCCGCATTATTGATCATATACCTGGTCTTTCTAAAACGCGAACGGCTGAAACCCGGGGGCGCCTTCGTTCTTGCTGTCGTGTTTTATTCCATGCTGCGTTTCGCCGTGGATTTCTTCAGGGGCGGAGACTCCGGGATCCTCCAGGCCGGCCGGCTTACCACCGCGCAGCTGATCTCACTTGCGGGCGCCGCCGCAAGCGTCCTCTGGTACCGCCGGGCGGAAAACTTATGACGCGGCGTGATCATGGGAGGCCGTATCCGGCGGTGTTGATCCTGCTATTGGCGGGCTTGGCCCTGCTGAGAACGGATCTGGTGACCCGTTCCATCGGCTCCGTTTCAGCGGGCCTCGCCGCGGGCTGGGGCCCCCGGCTGCATGTTATTTTTGGAATTATTTTATTCGCGGCCATACTGTTCCTGGCCGCCCGCGCGCTCCGGACCGCTTCGGACCCCGCGATGGACGGCCTTATCGTTTTAACGGCCTCTATTTTCGGCTTCCTGGCCGAACTCTGGGGGACACGTTCGGGCCTGTGGGCCTACTATACCGGGGAAAAACCGCCATACTGGATAATTCCCGCCTGGCCCATAGGCGCCCTGGTGATCGACCGCCTGGCGCGCGGATCTGCCGGAACATCCGGCGGATTTTTCGCGAAGATAGCGGGCAACCGGCTTTATTGGTCGCTGGTATTTTTGTTCTATTGCGTTTTTATACCGTTCCTCGCGGCCGGACTTGGCGCGGCGGCCTGCCTAGCGCCGGCGGTTTTGACCGCGGCCGCGCTTTACCCGGGCGGAAAAGACCGGACCGGGGATGCCGCGGTCCTTCTTACCGGAGCGGCCTGTGTTTTCTGGGCGGACCTTTGGGGGACGACCGCCGGCTGCTGGTCCTATTACACGAGGTCCTCCGCCTTCGGCGCGGCGCGCGGGATCTTGTTCGGAACCGTATTCGACCCTGTTATAGCCCTGGCGGCGATAAAAGCCGCCGCGGTCCTGGCCCAAGGCATCCGCCGGCTGTTCCGGCTGACCGAGCCTCCGGGAGGGATCAAGGAGCGGCGGTATTGACGGTATAACTCCATTGTTATATCATTACAGCGGCGGCGGCCTTCGGCGGGAAGAATATGGAAGAAAACCAAAAAAGGAACTTGGCGGTATTGGTGGTCCTGCCCGTCTGCGTCCTGGCCACCGTCCTGGTCACAAGATGGCTGATCAAAAGCAATTCAAATTCCCCCGCCGTTTTAACGGAAGAATACAATGCCGAGGAAGCGCCGGTAACCGATGACGCGGCCGCGCCGCCGTCGAGCGAAGAGACGCTTCCCAAATCCGAACAATACGCCGGCCGGGTCCGGGACGGAGAAAACGGGAGGCCGGCGAAGCCCTCCGGCCGGGCCCCGGCAATAACCGCGGAAAACAAGGCCGAAGCGGATTTTTTGCGCAAACATGACCGCGAACTCAGGGCCTACCAGACTTATCTCAGGCGCCTCGGGCTGAAATACAGGGCAAAATACCCCGCGCTTCGCCGGCTTGACGCCGATTTCGGAAAAATGGACAGGTATATGGCGCTGAAAAGGCGGTATGAGACGGACAGGAACGCCTACAACTGGGCTCGCGGAACCATAGCCTTGCCTGAAGTGCGCGGCAAAATACTAAGCGCCTCAGCGAACCCGGAAATAATGAAGGCGATGATAGAGATCTCGCTGGAGGCCCTGAGGAATCCCCCGCCTTCCTCGATCTACAATGAAATACTGCGGTTTTTAAGTTCGGACAAGCGGGCGGCGCCCTTCGTGGGAGATATGTCGATGAAGCTCGTAGGGAACATGACAGCGGCCATCCCCTACGCCGCGACGCCCGGAATGGACCTCACGCCTCTTACCAAACTCGAACAACAGATCTCAGCCGGCGCCGCAAACGCAGGGAACCGCTGACAGGACCTCAACCGCAGCACCCGAACTTCACGCCCCCGAGACTTCCGCTGATATCCCCGACATTCACGTTCACGGCCGGCATGGTAGAAGCTTTAATGGTTTTTTTGGCGTCGTTGGCGGCGTCATTGGCGGTTTTTTTGGCCTGTTCCGAGGTCAGAGCTACGGCATTTCTGGTCTGTCCGATGGAAACGGCCATATAAACCAGCACGGCAAGAGTAAAGACGACGGTGAAACTTTTTATTATCCGCGTTTTCATATTTGACCTCCACTGCGTATCATTTATATAGCATACAGTCCTATCCCCGCAAAGTCAAGGCCCCTTGCCCGCGGACCGATTTGAATACCCGCAAAAAAGGTGCTAAGATAAAATGTCGCGCCGTAGGGCGACGTTTTATCGCAGGTAAAAATTTTTGCCGCAAAAATTTTTAATGAAAACACTTATATTCTCCGTCATTTTACTGCTGCCATGTCCCGTCCGGCTCCAGGCCCAGGGACCGGATGCGCCGCTCATGCCCTACCGGGTGGGCCGCCTGTGGGGCTACGCCGACCGGGCAAAGAAGATCAGGGTCCAGCCGCGTTTTGATTTTGCCTGGCCGTTCCGGGACGGCAGGGCCATGGTGCTTTCCGGAGGCAGGTACGGGTTCGTGGATCCCGAAGGCGGGCAGGTCGTAAAGCCTTCCTACCAGGCGGCCGGAGAATTCCGCGAAGGACTGGCGCCCGTAAAATTCAAAGGCGTCTGGGGTTACATAGACAAGGACGGGAATACCGCCGTCCCTTTTGAATACTCGGAGGCCCTGCAGCCGAGCGAAGGGCTGGCGGCGGCAAAAAAAGACGGGCGTTGGGGGGTGCTGGATCTCGCGTCAAAGCAATTCACTCCCGTAAAATACGACGAGCTCTTCCCGTTCAGCCAGGGTCTGGCGAGGGTCAAAGCCGGCGAACTGTACGGTTATATAGACAGAACCGGCGCCGAGGCCGTCCCGCCGGTTTACGCCGAAGCGTTCCCTTTCCGGGACGGTTTCGCCACGGCCCGCCTGCGCGTGCAGTACGGCTTTATCAGCCTGGCCGCAAAGAATTTCAAATCAAAAGATTTTTTCAACATCGGTCCCTATACCGAAGGCCTGGCGCACGCGGAGAGCAGGACGGACGCCTCCAACCGGTGCGGCTACATCGACGCGGAAGGGACCGTAAGGATACCGTTCTCTTATTTCATGTGCGCGTCGTTCAGCGAGGGACTGGCCCCGGTCCTGAGATCGCTGACCGGGAAATGGGGGTTTATAGACAGGACGGGGAAGGCGGCGACAGCCTTCAAATACGACGAGGTGTCGGGCTTCAGCGACGGCGCGGCGAAAGCGGTCGTGAAAGGAAAAGTGTTTTATATCGACAGGACAGGCGCGGAATACTTTCGCAGATAAAATGTCGTAAGACGACATTTTATCGTACCCGACACGGGTTTTTATCCATCCCCGTGTCGGAAATGTCGTAGGACGAGCCGGCCTACCGCCGGCCGTTGTCCTTGTTCTCAAGCTGCTTTTTAAGCACCTCGCCCAGCGAACCCATACTTTCAACCTCGGCCGAATCCCCGCGCTGGTAATTCTTCAGTACGGCGGCATCGATCTCCGCTTCGCGGCTTATCTCCGCCGGTATCAGCGAGATCCTTTTATTCTCCCTGTCCACCGCTTCCACCTTCACCTCTATGGTCTGCCCGACCGCAAGGACCTCCGACGGGTGCTGGATCTTCTTTTCCACGCCCAGCCTGGAAATATGGATAAGCCCGTCCACGCCCTCGCCCAAAGTGACGAAAGCGCCGAACGGGGCCAGCCGGGAAACGACGCCGGTCTGATAGGAACCGGCCGGCCAGGTTTCGGCGGCCAGGTCCCAGGGATTGGGCAGGGCGTCCTTCAGGCTGAAAGACAACCGCCCGTTCTCCCAATCCAGCTTTTTAACAATAACTTCCACCTGCTGCCCCGTGGAAAGGATGTCGCCGACATTTTCGGTCCTGTTCCAGGCGAGCTCCGAGACCGGAAGCAGTCCCTCGACCCCGCCGATATCCACAAAAGCGCCGAATTTTTGTATGGAAGTCACCACGCCTTTTATTTTGTCGCCTTCTTTCAGCGAAGCTTTCAAAGCTTCGGTTTTTATCCGGCGCTCTTTCTCTACGATATTTTTACGCGAAAGCACCACATTTCTGCCGCCGCACTCTATTATCTCGAACCTCAGCGGCCTGCCCAGATAATTCTCTTTGTTCTCCTCGCGCCGGACGCCCATCTGCGAAAAAGGGCAGAAAGCCCGCGCCCCCCCCAGGATCTCGATCTCGAACCCGCCCTTTAATTCTTTGACCGCCGTTCCTTCCACCTGAGTACCGTTGCGGAAAGCCTCCTCAAGCTGCGCCCTGGCGGCCGGACCGGAGCCTATCCTGGTGGTAAAATGCATCTCCCCGTTCTCGGAGAACAGGAACCAAGCGGCCACCTTGTCCCCCTCTTTAACGGTCAGTTTCCCGTTCGTGTCCAGCAGTTCTTTTTTATCCAGATAACCTTCGCCTTTGCCGCCCACCGCAAGAAAGGCCCAATCGGCGGTTATTTTAACGATAACGGCCTCTATCTTCTGGCCCGGTTCGAGTTTCGAAGGTTTTTTATAGGTTCTCTCCAGCATTTCCGCGAAATTTTCCTCGCCTCCGGCTTCTTCAGATAAATCGTCATTTTTCATATTGGTTCCTTTTTCGCTATTTATTTTTATCGCACGGGTCTATTTACTACCTTACCCGGTGCGACGCCGTAGGCTGCGTAAATTTTGTCCGGGATCCGCGCGGGGCGTCCGGTCCTGTAATTTATCCAGACCCACAGCGTGCATCCCCGGCATACAAGCTTTCCGTCGGCGGCGTCGGTTATCTCATACCGGCGGACCGAAGAGGCTTTTTCGGCCGTCTCTATCCAGGTCCTTATTATGACGGAATCTTCGGGCCGCACCTGGGCCAGATAATCTATCTCATGGCGGCGCACCACCCAGCCTTCGCCTTCCTCCAGCATCAATTCGCCGGACAGGCCGCAGGCCGCGGTATGCCCGGTCGACGCCTCCATGAACCAGCCCAGGTAAACGAGATTGTTGACATGTCCCAGGCCGTCTATCTCATCGGGCGAAACTTTATGCCGCAGTTCAAAATAATTGGCCATGCTAATAAGACAATTATACTATTTTGGGGAGCCCGGTTTTATCCTTCTCCGCCGTGGACCGGAAGGCCTACCCAGCATGGGCCGTTCTGTGCGGGTGCAGAAGGGTACAAAGACCCTTTCCGCCTTTTGTTCCGGAACATATACTATATGCGTCGTACGGCCGGAACAATCTTTGCGTGAGGTCGCATCTTATGAATAGAACCGCTGTTTCCTTGATGCTCGCAGTCTCGCTTATACCATGCGGCGCGTTCGCCGATTCCACCCTTGAATCGGTCGCCGAGATATCTAAAAACGCAGCCGTCAGCGCCGATCTTACAGAAGCCGCCGGACTGGCCTCGCGGCCGCTGGACGGAGCTGCGCTGAAAAACGCCGCCCCGGCTGTGGCTCTGGCCCTTGCTCCGGACAAAAACGAGCCATTAAAATTAAGCGCCGCCCGGCAACATGAAGTACGGCCGATACCGGCCTTATCCGCCGTCAAAGACCCCGCGCCGGCGCAAAGAGCCGGACACAGGAGCTTCAGGGAAAGGCTGGCGGACGGTTTTCAGGCGGCGGCGATGCTTCCGGCGGGCACACTGCTGATGGTTTCCGAAGCGGTCGGCATCCCCGTTTTGGGCGATATTATCGCCGCCGCAGCCGCCATCGCTTCTATCGCGCTTACGCCGGTGGCGTTCATAGCTAATTTCTTCTGACTCAGATATAAAAATATTTGGCTTTCGGATTATGAAGTACGAAAGCCGAAACGGAGGCTTCCGGGTCCATCATAAAATTATCCGTCAGTTTCATCTTAACATCGCCCTCAGGCCTGAGCAGATTAAAAAGCTGTTTCTGGTCGGCCAGGTCCGGGCAGGACGGGTAACCGAACGAATAGCGCCGCCCCCTGTAATGGACCCGGCGCAAAGGCGTGTCCGAACGGGGTTCGGCGAAGCCCCAGTCTTCCCTTATCTTGTAATGCAGCGCCTCGGCGAAAGCCTCCGCCAGGCTTAAGGCCAGGGCTTCCACGATGTAAGAGCGCAGATAATTGCCTTTCTCCCGTTCGCGGCGGGAAAATTCGGCCACCCCTTCGCCGCAGGTAACGGCCATCAGCGCCAGGTAGTCCTGTTTTCCGTTCGGGGCCGCAAAAAAATCGGCCAGGCAAAGCCGCTCCGCGTCATGCTGGCGCGGAAAATCTATAGTCTCCACGATCTTTCCGTCCCGGCCGTAAAAAAGCAGGCTGTCGCCGTCCGCGGCCGCCTTGAAGAACCGGTAAACCCCGCGCGGTTTTATAAGGCGTTCGCGCAGCACCTCTTCCTTCATGCCGTCCATGATCTTTTTTGTCGCGGCGGCTTTTTCCTCGTCTGTCTTTTTCAGCTTCAGGAAGCGCAGGTTGAACAGGTCCGGGTCCATCTCGGCGAACAATTCAGCCAGGTCATAATCCCCTAAAAAATGCCTCTCCAGGTCCTTCGGGACCGGAATCTCGTCCGGCCGGAACCTCTCGCCGTATTTCGCCGTTACGGCCCCGGGGGCGGAGGCGCGCGGGGCCGCAGCCTGCGGAACCGCCTTCAGGCTTGCGCTTGCCGGCCTTCCGCCGACTACATAGTTAAGCGCGCTGTTAAGTCCATCCATGGCGTCGGGCGCGTAGAAAACAGGCCCCTTATAAACCGGCGCCATATTGGCTGCCACGAATCCCGCCGTCAAAGCCGCGCCGCCGGCCAGCAAAGGGGCCGTCACGCCGGCTCCTGCAAGTTCGCGGGCGGTAATTGTCATCTGCTCGGTGGAACGGACCAGAAGTCCGGAGAGGCCGATAAAATCCGGCTTCTCTTTGAGGGCCGCGGCCACTATGGCCTCGGGAGGCACCTTCACGCCCATGTCTATGACCTCAAAACCATTGGCCTCGAAGATGATGTTCACTAGGTTCTTGCCTATATCGTGGACGTCGCCTTTGACCGTGGCCAGCAGGAACCGGCCGCGCTTCGGGATATTACCGGCCTTCAGCGCCGGTTCCAGCTCCGACACCGCCTCCTTTACCACCTCGGCGCTCTGGAGCACCTCGGTGACTATCAGACCGCCCCCGGAGAACAGCCTGCCGACCTCCCCCATAGCCTTCAGAACCGGCCCGTTGATCACGGCCAGAGGTTCCATGCCGCCGGCTAAAAGCTCTTTCACCGCCTCCCGCGCCCCCGCCCTGGAACCGTTCAGGATCATACCGTAAAGCCTGTCCTCCGGAGAAGACGCGGCCGCCGCAACGGCGGCCGGCGCGCCGCTCTGTTTTTCCCTGAAATAAGCGGCAAAGGTACCGGCCGGGTCCGGCGCGCGGGCAAGCAGAAGGTCTTCGGAAAGTTTTACTTCGTTCGCCGGGAGCTGGGAGTACCGTTTAAGTTTCTCTATGTTTACGATGGCCAGATCCAGCCCGGCCCTGATGGCATGATGCAGAAAGACCGCGTTCAGGACCTCCCGCCCGGCCGGAGGAAGGCCGAAAGACACATTGCTCACGCCCAGGATCGTTTTTGAAAGCGGGAATTCCTTCTTCAGCCGTTCCAGGGCCTTCAAGGTCTCACGGGCGCTTTGGGAGTATTCCCCTCCGACGCCCACCGGGAACACCAGCGCGTCAAAAATCATATCTTCCGCCGCCAGTCCGCATTTTTCAGTAAAGAATCCGTAACCGCGCCGGGCGATCTCCAGTTTGCGTTCCGCCGTCAGGGGAATACCTTTTTCCTTATCTTCGTCGATAAGCCCGAACACCAGCTTGCCGCCGTAAAGCTTTATGAGGCCCGCGGCTTCGCGCGGCCGCCCCTCTCCGAACTCGAAATTAACGGAATTCAGGAGGCACTGTCCCGGAGCGAGTTTGAGCCCCTCTTCCATCACCCGCAGATCGGTGGTGTCTATCATGACCGGCGTGCGCACCGCGTGGAACAGCTTGGGGAAAAAAATTTTGGCGTCCTCCAGCTCGTTCCTTTCGGGATTGGAAAGGCAGACATCCAGCACATGCGCCCCGGCGCGGACCTGGGCCTTGGCCATCTCCACGGCCTTGTCCCAGTCACCCGCCGCCGCGATGTCGCGGAATTTTTTGGAACCGATGGAATTATTCCGCTCCCCGACCATAAGCGGCGGTTCTATCTCGCGGTAATAAAGCGCTTCGATGCCGGAAACCGCCCAGCCGCCGCCTTGTCCCGAAACCCGGGGTTTCAGGCCCTTAAGCGCGGCAGCAAGGGCTTTTATATGCCCCGGCCCCGTGCCGCAGCAGCCGCCGGCGGCGTTCAGCAGTCCGGCACCGGCATACCCGCCCATCACGGCTGCGAACTCTTCCGGCGTCTCGGCATATTTTCCGTTCTCGTCCGGCAGGCCGGCGTTAGGCATGGCCAGGACCGGGAACCTTGAAACTTTTGAAAGAGTCTCCAGCCGCAGCGCCAGGTCTTTGGGCCCGGTGGAACAGTTGAACCCGAGGGCGCTTAAAGGGAAATGTTCCAGCGAAACGCAGACCGCTTCGATATCCTGCCCGCTCAACATGGTGTTTTTGCGGTCCATGGTGACCGAAACCATAACCGGCAGGCGGCGGCCGTTCTTTGAAAAAGCCCTGGAAGCGGCCGCCAGCGCCGCCTTGATGTTGGAGATATCATGGGCGGTCTCCACCAGCAGGAGATCCACCCGCCCTTCCATCAGGGCGCAGATCTGCTCGTAATAAACATCGGTAAATTCGTCGAAAGTCGCCCCGCCGGTCACAAAAAGCGCCTTGTTGGTCGGCCCGATGGAACCGGCGACGAAGCGCGGCTTGTCCGGAGTGGAGGACGCCGCCGCGGCCTCCCTGGCCAGGCGCACGGCGGCCAGGTTCAGCTCTTTTACTTTGTCCGGCAGGCCGTATTCCGCGAGCACAAAGCGGTTCGCGCCGAAGGTGTTCGTCTCCACTACATCGGCGCCGGCGGACAGATAATCCAGATGCGCCTGTTTTATGACATCAGGCCTTGAGAGGGAAAGGTACTCGTTTAAGCCCTCATAGCCCTTGAAATCCTCCGGCTTGAGCTTTAACTTTTCCAAATACGAGCCCATGGCTCCGTCGAAGATCACGATCTTCTCTTTAAAAATCTTATGGAATTTTTCTTCGGTTGGCATTTATAGATTATATAAAATACCGTCCTCCCCAGGGCGGCCGGATTAAGGATCCTTGCTTGTAAAGGTTAAAAAAAGAGCTCCGCGGCGTTGGCGGAGGTATATTCGGCGAGTTCTTCCGGCTTCACTCCGAGATATTCGGCCACGGCGCGGCCTATTTCGGGGATCCAGGACGGATCGTTCCGTTGGCCGCGCCTGCTTTGCACCGGCAGATAGGGACAATCCGTTTCCAGAACGATGTTCGTTAATCCCGCTTTTTTCACGATCACGCGCAAGTCATCGTTCTTTTTATAGGTAAAGGTGCCGTTGACACCTAGGAACAATCCAAGGTCCAGGCCCGTCTTGGCGTCTTCCCAGCTCCCGGAGAAGCAATGCAGCACGCCGCGCGCCCGTTTGCGGACGCCGAGCGTCCATTGTTTCTTTAGTTCCAGGGCCAGGTCCAGATACGCGTTGTCGGTTTTGACCTCTTTACCGTTGCGCGCGTGAAAAACACAGATCTTGGCCGCGGAATTGGACATCGCGAGCTGCGCTTCCAGCAATTTGAACTGGGCATCTTTTTTGGAATTGTCGTAGTAATAATCCAGCCCTATCTCTCCGAGGCCGGAGCAGCTCTCTTTTTTCAGGAAGCCGGAAAGGGCCTTAAGATTTTCAGGCGTTAATTCCTCCACATATTGGGGATGGAGGCCGAAGACGGCGGTTATTTTGCCTTTATATCCGGCGCAAAGCGCCTCCGCCGGCGCCCACTCCCCGGCGGAACAGGCGACCTCGATCATTTTCTCCACGCCGCTTTTAAACGCCCGTTCTATGACCCCGGCGCGGTCCGCGTCGAAGGAACCGTCGTTAAGATGCGAATGAGTTTCAATAAAGCGCATAAAATGTCGTTTTACGACATTTTATTAAGCACGGCTAGTCTTTTATTCACCCGGCCTATTTCCGCCGCAATGATCCAGGTTTGCGCTTCCGCCACACCCGAAACCAGGCTACCGGATAAACCTGCGGACTCTTCGCTGTCGCGCGATAACCTGGAAGACTCCGCTTTAAGCAGCCGCTTTATCTTGCCAAGCTCAGCTTTGTCGGATGAGCGGACGAGAAGCTCATGCATTTTTTGTTCCACAAGTTTCTTGTCCTTCAGATATGTGAATTTGTCGTTTATCCATGTCTGGTACAGGTTTGCAAGGGACTCCTGCGCCATTTCCGGAGCCTGGACCTCCGGCACAACTATCTGCACCATGGCCCCATTCGCATCCGCCGCCTTAAGGATCCGGAGATCGGTGAACTCCTCCGCATATGCCGCGCCGGACGCCGCCGCAAAAACCATCGCTATCAATATTTTTTTCATTTTTTCTCCTATGATACGACCAAAGCACCGGGGAGGCGTTCCCTTACCCCCGATCATTTATATTGTAGTTCTACAACGGCTGTTCAGCATGGGTATAAGGACCCATAACCCGGTAGTTTTTGGACCTACCCGGTTCGACTAAATTTTCCCTGCTGGGTTGAAATAAGATAATCCGCAGATTCCACAGATTTTCGCAGATTCGTAAAGGTACGGTAAAAATTTTCGCGGCGAAAATTTTTAATCCCGCTTTTTGGCGGCGGCGCGCCAGCTCAGGTAGGAATGCATGAAGCCGTCCAGATCGCCGTCCATCACGGAGTCGATCTGGGAAGTTTCAAAATCGGTGCGCAGGTCTTTTACCAGCTGATAAGGCATGAAAACATAGGACCGGATCTGGTGGCCCCAGCCGATATCGCCTTTGGCGTCGTAGTGGCGTTCCATCTCGGACCGCTTTTTATCCATCTCTATCTCGTAAAGCTTGGCTTTGAGCATCTTCATGGCGGTTTCGCGGTTCTGGTGCTGGCTGCGCTCTATCTGGCAGGCTACTACGATGCCGCTGGGAAGATGCGTAAGGCGCACCGCGGTCTCGACCTTGTTGACATTCTGTCCTCCGGCCCCGCCGGAGCGGAAAGTGTCGAGCTTGATGTCCTTGTCCTCGATTTTTATTTCTATCTCCTCTCCTATATCGGCAAGCACATCTATCGAAGCGAAAGAGGTATGGCGCCTTTTATTGGCGTCGAACGGAGAGATGCGCACCAGGCGGTGAACCCCTATCTCGCTCTTAAGATAGCCGTAGGCGTATTTGCCCTTTACAAAAGCCGTAACGCTTTTAACCCCGGCTTCTTCGCCCTGTAGGATATCGGTGATGCTGAAGGCAAAACCCCTGTTCTGCGCCCAGCGGGTGTACATCCGCAGCAGCATCTGGGCCCAGTCGCAGGCCTCGGTGCCGCCGGCGCCGGAATGGATGCTTATGATAGCGTCTTCCTTATCCAGCGGATCGGAAAGTTTAAGCTCAAAATCCAGGCCGGAAAGTTTTTTTTCGGTCTCGTTGAGGCCCGCCATGACCACGGCCAGCTCCGCGGCGTCGTTGGAATCGCGGGCCAGCTCGAAATGGACCGCAAAATCCTCCAGTTCGGCCTTTATGCCGTCTATAAGCGCTATGTCCTTTTTAATATCGTTCAATTCTTTCAGATGGGTCTGCGCCTTCCCTGTGTCCGTCCAAAAATCGGCCGAAGCCGCGCCGGCTTCCTTTTTATCAAGCTCTTCGCGCTTCTTTTCAAGGCCGTAAAGCTGCGTCACTTCCCCCAAAAATTTCACAAGACGCTCCAGCTTGTTGGCTATATCCTTGAATTCCAGTTCCGCCATATCCATATTTTAGCAATTTATTAAGTCCGGACGGCATGTGCCGATTTGCACGCGCCTGCCGCGACCGCTATAATATCCAAGAATAGAGGTTAAAATGAGCGTGATAGTTACCAGGCTTTCTTTTCTTGACCGTTACCTGACCCTGTGGATCGTCCTCGCCATGGCGGCGGGGGTGGGGACTTATCATGATAGGCCTGGCCCGCGGCGACTGCCAATATTGCGCCCGCACGACGCACTGTCCAAGGCGTCCCGAACTTCTCCGGTTCCTTGACCCGGGAAATTTAATAGAATTACCTTATAATGGCAAACCCGCTGGAGAAAAAAAGGGGGCGGATCGACGCGATCGACGCCCGTCTTACGGGCCTGCTGGCCGGACGGCTTTCCCTGGCGGCCTCGATGACCGAACTTAAAAAAAAGGTTCGGGATCCCGGCCGTGAGGCCGCCGTGCTCAGGCGCGCCGCGCGCCGCGTAAAAGACCGGACCGTACGCCCAGCCGTTGTGGCGATCTACCGCGAGATCATAAAACAAAGCCGCCGGCTTCAATACGGCCCGGCCGGATCGCGCCGAGCGCGCCGCGGCAAACGCATGAAAAAACATGATCCTAAAGCTTAAACCCGGAATTAAAGCCAAAAACCTGGAACTCCTGCGCCGCGCGCTCACCCGGCTTCTGCCTGACGCGGTGTTCTCCGGCGGCCGCAATTTCATCGCGGTGCGTACGCCCTCGCCTGAACTCCTGAGCGGGCGCCTGGCCGCCATTGAAAACCTTCCGGGCGTGACCTGCGCCCAATTATCGATAAGCGAAGCCTGCCCCAGAGCTTTCAGGGCCGCGCCGCCCGACCTGGACGCCCTTTTTAAAAAACCGGGGCGCAGGGATTTTATCCTGATAGCCGGCCCCTGCGCCGTAGAGGATGAAGCCTCCTACCTCGCCGCGGCCCGGAAGCTTAAAGCGGCCGGCGCGGGCGCCCTGAGAGCCGCGCTGTTCAAACCCCGCACCTCGCCGTACGCTTTTCAGGGCCTCGGCGCAAAAGGCTTCGGCATAATCGCAAAAGCCCGGCGCGCCACGGGGCTTGCCGCGGTCACCGAAGCCACTTCCGAACGCCAGCTTGCCGTCATCGGCAAATTTTGCGACATAGCGCAGATAGGCGCCAGGAATATGCGCAATTACGAGCTCTTGAAGGCGGCCGCCCGCTCGGGCCTGCCGGTCATGCTCAAACGGGCCCCGGGGGCCACGCTGAAAGAATGGCTGCTCTCGGCCGAGTACCTGCTGAAATACGGCAATGGCGAGATCCTCCTCTGCGAACGAGGCGATTCCTTCTCACGGCCCGGCCGCGGCCTGAACCTTGAAATGATCCGCGCCGCCGTTAAAACCACCGCGCTGCCGGTAATAGCCGACCCCAGCCACGCGGCCGGGGACCGGGCGGCTGTTCCCGCGCAGGCCCTGGCAGCCGTTAAAGCCGGCGCCGACGGCCTTCTGATAGAAGCCTCTTTGAACCCTGAAACGGCCCTGGTCGACGGCCGCCAGACCCTGAGCATCCCGGAATTCGCTTCTTTGGTGAAACAAATAAAGAATCTCCTGAAAAACGCCTGACACCGGCTTCTTTTCAGAAAATACGCGGCAAAATGAACCATACCCGGATAAAAGCCGGACTCATCGGCTGCCCTTTAAACAAGTCCCTTTCTCCGCGTCTTTTCAGGCTTTTTTCCTCCCTGCTCGGCGAAAATTATTCCTACACGCTTCTGGAAACGCGCGCGCGCGGACTGGCCCGGACCCTGAAAAAAATCAAAAACCTCGGCTGGGCCGGCTTCAATGTCACCTTGCCGCTGAAAGAAAAAATTATTCCCTTCCTCGACTCCTTAAGCCCCGAGGCCGGCGCCATCGGGGCCGTTAACGCCGTCAGGATAAAGAACGGGAAGTTTGAAGGGCACAACACGGACGCGCCGGCCATAAAACTTGCCCTCAGGTCCTCCGGCTGCCGTATTCGCGGCGGGGCCTGCGTTATCTGGGGAGCCGGAGGCGCGGCGAGAGCCGCCGCCTGGGCGCTGGCCTCGGACGGCGCCGCGGCGGTGGAGATCCACAACCGCTCTTTCTCCGGAGCCGCCGGCCTGGTGAAAAATTTTTCAGGCCGCTTCCCGCACACCAGGTTCGCCGCGAGGAAACTTACCGATATTCCCCCCGAAGGAGCGGCCCTGTTCGTGAACGCCACCCCTCTTGGTATGTATAAGCCGCTGCCCGCCTCCCTGCGGTTTTCGGGCGGCCCCGGCGCCTTCTATCTGGATTTAGCCTATGCAAAAGGCCTCACGCCTTTTTTAAAAAACCGTACCGGCGCGGCGATCTCCGGTCTTGACCTCCTTATCTACCAGGCACTTAAAAGCACGGAACTATACGGCGGGCGGCGCATCAGGCCTTCGGAAATTGTAAAATTGAAAGACAAGGCGGTACGGCAGCTGCATTTTGGGTAAAGGTTTCAGCATATCAGGAGAGCTCATGCTAAGGTATCTTACAGCCGGAGAAGCGCACGGCCCGGCCCTTGTGGGGATCATGGACGGCTTCCCGGCCGGCGTAAAGATAGACAGGGACTATATCTCGCGCAGCCTCGCGCGGCGCAGGACCGCGCCGGGCAGAAGCGCGCGGCAGGCCCTTGAAACCGACGCTTTTTATATCTCCTGCGGACTTTACAAAGGCGTCACCACCGGCGCGCCGGTGGCTGTAATGCTTAACAATACCAGCCGGTTCGCGGTCCTGGACCCTTCTTCAACGCCCAGGCCCGGCCACGCGGACCTCGCCGGCATGTTAAAATACGGCATTTCGGCGTCGGCCGTTATCCGTGAAAGGGCCAGCGCGCGGGAAACCTCGATGCGCACCGTGCTGGGCGCGTTCTGCCTGCGGCTGCTGGAACTGCTGGATATAGAGATAACCAGCCGCGTAATAAAACTGGGGCATCTCCGCTGCGAAGACTCCGGAACTCTCCTGCGGGAGCTGGAACGGGCCAAAAAATCCGGCCGTTCGCTTGGGGGAGTCTTCGAAGTAAAGGCCGGGAACCTGCCGGTGGGACTGGGTTCCCACGCCCAGTGGGACAGGCGCCTCCCCTCCCGCCTAGCGGCGCAGCTCCTGGGGCTCAACGGAGTGAAGGGCGCCGAATTCGGCTCCGGCTTCGAGCTGGCCGCCATGCGGGGAGAAGGAGCCCTGGACTTTTTTAAAAAAGGCAGACCTCTCGAACGCCTGACCAATCTGGCCGGAGGCCTGGAAGGCGGAATGACCAACGGAATGCCTTTGGTGCTGCGGGCCGCCGTAAGACCTGTGCCCGGGCAAGGCTCCACTGTCAGGTCCATCGACCTTAAGACCGGAAGGACCTCGGCCGTCGCGCCCGGCCGCTCCGACATCACCGCGGTCTTCGCGGCGGCCGTCATCGCCGAACATCTCATAGCCTTTGAACTTGCGAACGCCGTTCTGGAAAAATTCGGCGGCGATTCTCTTAAGGAAATAAAGCTCCGCGTGGACGCCTGGCGCAGACAGACCGCTAAATTATCGCGGTAAAAATTTTTAATGAAAAATATTTACCTTCTCGGTTTCATGGGCTCGGGCAAAACCCGCACGGGACGCGCCCTGGCGGAAAGAACGGACCGGGTCTTTACGGACACCGACCTGGAGCTGAAAAAAATTTACGGCCTTGCAACCGGGGAGTTTATAAAAAAACGGGGCTTAAAAGCGTTCCGTGCGGCGGAGGACTCGGTCTTCAGGACCGTCGCCCGCTCCACCGGCCGCGTGATCGCGCTGGGCGGCGGCATAACGCCGACCAAAGCCCGGCGGCGGCTCCTCAGCGGTCTCGGCGTAACAGTGTATCTCAAGTGCCGGGAAGCCGTGCTTTTTAAAAGGCTGAGCAAGGATCCCGTCCGCCGCCCCCTGCTCGGCGACGGCCCGGAACAGGCGAAGCGGAATATCTCGCGGCTGCTCAAAAAACGGCGGCCTTATTACGAAAAAGCGGACCTGGAGCTGGACACCTCGGACCTTACTCCGGAAGCGGCGGCCGCCGGGCTCGCGCGGCTGCTTCGCCATAAAATGTCGTAGGACGACATTTTATTTTTGCGTCAAACATTTTAAATGAAACGACTTGCTCTGGATTTTTCATCGTCGAAAAAGGTTTCTCTGATCTGCGGGCGGGGTCTTGCCCCGCTGCCGGACCTGTCGCCGCAACTTTTCGCCGGGGCGGACAAATTCTGCCTGGTCACGGACCGCCGGTGTTTGCGGACCTTTAAACGCGCCTTCAATAGAATGCTGGGCGGCGCCTCGGGCCGAACGACGGTCTTCGAAGCTCCGGACGGGGGCGCGGCAAAAAATTTTATGACGCTGGAGCGCCTGCTTTCATTTATGTTTGAAAACGGGCTTTCGCGGCGCTCGCTCCTTATAGCGGCCGGCGGCGGCTCGGTCACCGACCTCGCCGGCCTTGCGGCGGCGCTATATATGCGCGGAATAAACTGGCTCAGCGTCCCCACCACCCTGCTGGGGCAGGCGGACGCCGGAATAGGCGGTAAGACAGCCGTGGACCTGGCCGGCGTAAAGAACATAGCGGGCGCTTTTTACCAGCCGTCGCTTACCGTCTGCGATTCCCTTTTCCTCGACACCTTAGGCGCGCGGGAACTGCGGTCTGGAGCCGGCGAACTGATAAAGTACGCGCTCATCGCCCCCAGCAAACTCGGCCGCGCCGTTCTAAACGGCCTGCCCGCAGCCCTGGAGGGCGGGAAAAAAGAACTGGCGGAGGTCGTTTCCGCCTGCGCCGCCTTCAAACTGCAACTCGTCTCCCGGGATGAGAGGGAGGAAACCGGCCTGAGGGAAACGCTTAATTTCGGACATACCGCCGGACACGCCTTCGAAGCGGCTTCAAAAGGCTCGCTCAGCCACGGAGAGGCGGTGCTCTGGGGGATGCGCTATGCAGCCGGGCTTTCCCGTAAGCTAGGGCTCATGGACGGGAAGCGGGCCGGGGCCGTAGAGGCCGCGCTCCGGCTGGCGGAGCCCCCCGCGCTTAAAAAAGCGGCCCTGGATTTCGACCGGTTCAGCGGACTTGTCCGCCGAGACAAAAAGAACGGCGCGCAAAGCAACAGGTTTATTCTTATAATCAGGCCGGGGCTACTTAAGACGGTGGAAAATATCCCCGGCGCGGCGTTAAAGCGATGCCTGGAGGAATTGGAAAATTTTCGCGGCGGAAAATTTTTATGAACATACTTATCATACACGGTCCCAATCTTAATTTCCTGGGGAAAAGAGAGCCGGAGCTCTACGGCAGGCTCACGCTCAAAGAGCTGAACGCCCTTATAAAAAAACACGCGTCCTTAAAAAAAGCGCGGGTCCGCGTCTTCCAGTCCAATTGCGAGGGCCGCATCATAGATCTGATCGCCGCCAACATGAACTGGGCCGACCGGCTTATCCTCAACCCGGCCGCCTACACCCATTACAGCTACGCCATCAGGGACGCGATAAAAGCCTCGGGGCTGCCGGCGGTGGAGGTGCATCTGTCCGACATCTCAAAGCGCGAGCCGTTCCGGAAAATTTCCGTCACCGCGCCCGTCTGCTCGAAGGTGATAAAGGGCCTGGGGCAGAACTCATATCTTAAAGCTATAGATCTTTGTTTTACAATAGGAAAAAATGACAAACGACTTAAATAGGAGCTATACTCCGCCGCCGGACAAATCGGTCACCCATCGCGCGCTGATCCTGGCCGCCGTGGCCGACGGTTCCACCGTGATCTCGAACCCTTCGGACTGCGCGGATACGGCCTCCACCGCCTCCTGCCTGAAAAAACTGGGAGTGAAGATCTCCCCCTCCCGCGGCGGCCTGACCGTCAAGGGCGCGGGCCTGCGCGGCCTGAGAGCGCCGTCGGGCCCCCTCAACGCGGGAGAGTCGGGGACGACCCTGCGCCTCCTGGCCGGCCTGCTGGCCGGACAGGAGTTCGACTCCGTCCTGACCGGGACCGGCACGCTTTTAAACAGGCCCATGGACCGGGTCTCCGGACCGCTCTCGGCCATGGGCGCCAGGATAAAGACCCGAGGCGGGCGGCCCCCCCTGCAGATCCGCGGCTCGGCGCTGTCCGGCGCGGACCACCGGCTGGAGATCCCCAGCGCGCAGGTCAAATCGGCCATTCTGCTGGCCGGCCTGTATGCCGAAGGCCCCACCTCCATCACGGAGCGGCTGTCCACCCGCGATCATACCGAACGCCTGCTTAAATATCTCGGGGCGCGCATCTCCTCCGGCGGTCCGAACCTTTATTTAAGGCCGGGCCGTTTCAATTCCAGGAACATAAAAGTGCCGGGCGACATCTCGTCGGCCGCGCCCTTCATTACTACGGCCTGTCTGCTGCCGGGTTTTACGCTGTCGATAAAAGGGGTCGGGCTGAACCCGGGCCGCATGGGCCTGATAAGCGCCCTTAAAGCCATGGGGGCCAGGATAACCGTAAAACCGGCCGCGGCCTGTAACGAACCGGAAGGGGAGCTCGTAGTCCGCGGCGCGGCCCTCAAAGGCGTAAGGATACGGCCCGACGAGGTCCCGGCCATGATAGACGAACTGCCGCTGCTGGCGCTCGCGGCCTCGCGCGCCGTGGGCTCCACCGTTATAAACGGCGTCGGTGAGTTAAGGCACAAAGAATCCGACCGCCTGAAAGCGACCCTGGCTTTGTTCAAAACCCTGGGACTTCGGGCCGAAACCGGCAAAGACAGCCTTATCATCAGGGGCGGACAGAAGATCTCCGGCGGCAGGCCGGCGGAGACCTTCAACGACCACCGCATCGCTATGGCGGCGGCGGCGGCGGGGAGGCTTGCGGCGCGGCCCGTAAAAATAAAGGATCCTTTCTGCGTTAAAAAATCCTATCCGGATTTTTTCGCCGACTTTAAAAAAGTATTTTACTGAGATTTTATTATGCGCTTGCTCCTCAAACTCCTTCCCGCGTCTACGGCGGCGGCGATCCTGGCCTCGGCCGTTTATATCCTGTGGCTGCCGGATGTAACTTCCCTTAAAAAGAAGAACCCGGAGGTTACGGCGTACATGCTGATAAAAGAGCGCCAGGCCGCGGCCGCCGGGAAAAAGCTGCGGCGCGACATGACCTGGACCGGCTGGGAGGGCATCTCGGAAAATTTAAAACACGCCGTCCTGGTGGCCGAGGACGGCTCGTTTTACAGGCATAGCGGCGTCGAATGGGAAAGTATGCGGCAGGCCCTTAAGGCCGACTGGCGGACCAAAACCCTCGCAAAAGGCGGCAGCACCATAACGCAGCAGGTGGCAAAAAATCTTTACCTGTCGCCTTCAAAAAATCCGCTGCGCAAGATAAAAGAGATCCTGATAGCGCGCAAGCTTGAAAGAACGCTGGGCAAACGGCGCATTTTCGAGATCTATCTGAACATCGCGGAATGGGGAAAGGGCATCTACGGGGCGCAGGCGGCCGCGCGGGCTTATTTCGGCAAGAACGCCTCGGAACTCACACCCGAGGAAGCCGCAGCCCTGGCCGCCGTCCTGCCCAGCCCCAGGCGCTACAGCCCGACAAAAGGCACCCGTTTCATGGAAAGACAAAAAAGCCGGATAATCGGGAGGATGCGCGCCTCCGGCTACCTGCCGGACGAAGCGGAAGGAACGGACCTGGACGGGACGCTGGCGACCATAACAGCGGACACCGCGCCCGTCACGGGGGCCCAGGACCCTTTAAACCCCGTTCTAACCGCCGACCCGGCCCTTATGCAGCCTTCAACCATGACCGCGGCAACCGGCTCCCGCTGACAAGCCCCCCGGCGCGACAACCGTCAGCCCCGCGCCTCCTCCGCCCGCTCCAATTTATTAACCTGAATTCCGCAGTTTAACCGGGTTTTCACTATGAAAATCAGGAAACAGAATTATTCTGCGTAATTCCCCGCAAAACGGGCGTCGGGCCCAGCGCTATGCGGGCGGAAAACTTCAACTGAAGTTTTCAGGTTAAAAATGTTTGCCGAAAGAAATTTTTTCCTCAACTCCGACACGGGGATGGAGACGACCCCGTGTCGGGCACGATAAAATGCCGTCTTACGACATTTTATTTCAATAATTCCGCCAGGGCCATTCCGTATTTTTTGGCGGGGAGAGGACCGCTGGCCGTCACCAGCCTCCCGTCGATCTCAAGATCGCTGCCCGTATATTTCGCTCCGGCCTTTTCAACCTCTTCGGCCCCGTCCGGAAAACATGTCACCGTTTTTCCGTCCAGCAGGCCGGCGTGCGCCAGCACCACGGGAGAGATGCAGATGGCGCCGATAAGCTTGCCCTGGGCCGCCGCCTGTTGAAAAAGCTTATATACCTTTTCATTGTCCAGGTTCGACAGCGCGCCGGGCCCGCCCACCAGGGTTAAAGCGTCGTAGTCGGCGGGATCGATCTCGTCTATGGTCCTGTCGACCTGGGCCATGACGCGGAACTTCCCGCGGGCGACCCCTTTGGCCGTTGAGACCGTCGTAACCTGCACTCCGGCGGCTTCAAGTATCCTTTTAGGCTCCGTATATTCCTCGTCCCGGAACCCCTGGAACGCGATGAACATGGCTGCTTTTTTCATTTTCCCCTCCTGTACGCGTCATTAAAATTTCTCTTTACTCCTGCCGGCGCCGCCGCAGAACACGGCCGTGCGTTCCGGCCCATCGTCGGTGGAAGTCTCGAACAGTTCATGCAGCAGCTCGTCCGGCATAATAGAATGTTGTAAAACAACATTCTATCATACCCGCCGTGAGGGTTCGTCCATCAATACAATCGGCAGGTGAATAAATTGGAGCGGGATGACGGAGGTGTGGGACTGACGGGTCGTCGCGCAGGGGGAGGCTTGCATAAGCGCCGAACCTGGCGGGAGCGCGGCCACTGTGTGGACGATAGCGTGCCCGGCAGTCCCATGCCTCCGGCACGCCCGCGAGCTCGCAGACCTGCCGTTTCCTTAAACCTTTTTCGGGCAACCGCAACCTATACCTTCCAGACGGCCGAACTCCCTCTTACCGCAAAGCTTCCGCCGGTTTTCACCTGACAGGCGTCTTGTCGACCTGGACGGCCAGGATCAGAGCCACGACGGCCGCCACGGCCTTTTTTGAGTAGTGCTTCCCGTCGTAATTGCCGCTTATGCCGCTGCGGGTCACGCTCATATTTAAACCCGTGCCGCTCACACTGAAGGAATAACCGTCAAAGCCTTTGTAAAGATCGAGCGCGATGCGCCCGGTTTGGCCGTGTTCCCCGACAACGCTGCCGGAAATGCCGTAACTGCCGCCATAATCGTCCATGCGGAGGTCCGCGGCGGAACAGGAAAACTGGAAATTTACCCCCGACTTATTGATATTGCTCCTTTCACCGATCGTCTCCACGCGGGAGTCCACGCTGAACAGGCGGTCGAACACTTTTCGCACGCGTACATCTATCCCGGCCGTGTTGTCTTCGGCCTCCGTTTCCTGCCAGGAAGGAGAGCCGTAAATGTTCATTCTTAGCTCCTGAAGCTGCTTCTCTTCAGGCGCGGCGGCCGCCGCCGGAGGGACCGGGGCGCCGGCGGTTTTAATGTCCGCGGCCCTGAGGGACTGCAGCTCAAAGGCGCCGGCTGGGAACGCAAGACATACAAAGGCGGCAACGAATATGATTGTTTTCATGGCGTAAGAGCCTCCGGATAATAATTTATTCATACAGTATACCAAAACCGGCCCACCGCATGGGCAGCCGTTATCCTGGCTTCCCAATTGGAACGCCCGGACGCGAGTTCCCGTCTTTCCGGCGAAAATGGATTATTGTTCCTGTTGTGTCTTATCATATAAAGGTTAACGGACGAAGTTATCCGCAGATTACACAGATTTTCGCAGGTTGGATAAATGAAAATTATATTGAAACGCAGGATTCAGATTAAAGAACGGTTTATGATGTACGGCGGGGCAAAACAACGACGGCGGTTTTTATTTAATTCCGCCGTAGGGACATTCTTTTTTATCCTTTTCCAGAAGCTCTTTAAATTGATCCCAGGTAAGCCGCCCGACCGGATGGGGCCGGATGGGAGCGGCCTGCATTTTAGCGCTCAACAGGGTTTCAAGCTGTTTTCGCCGCTTGAGGATCGCGGCGTCCTTCTGCCTGAAATAATCGCTATCGGCCGCTTTAGATAAATCGTCCAGCAATACCCGTCCTTCGGCGCTAAGGAAGTAAGTTATCTGTTCCGAAAGGGCGGCTTTGATCTCCAAGAGATCTTTTTGCCTTTTGGGGATATCTTTCAGATAGCCGTCCATCTCCTCTCCCAGAAGACCGAATGCCGCGGGGTCCATGCCGTGCACACGCACAAAATGGTCGAGTTGTTTCTCCCATTCTCCGCCCTTTTCAACATCTTTGCGCAGCTGGAGCAGTTCCAGATCCGCTTCGGCGAGCCGTTCTTGGTAGACGGGCACTGGGTCTTTCATTTCGTCGCCGGTAAGGGTCAAGCTATATGCGGCGGACCGCATTTTGATCAGCTTGCCGTAATCCCCGGGATGCCGCGCATATTCCCAGACTTCCTCTTCGGGCCGGTCCCCCAACTCGATCTGCACCAGCCAGCCGATAAGCTTGGAATTTTCCTCCTCATTTTCGTTATACCCGTAAACATCGCGCAAAGCGCCGGCCTGTTTTCGTTCCAAGACATGTCCTAATATTTCGTGCGTAAGAACTCTTGACCCTTTGTCGCGATCATACTGCATAAAAAGCTTATTTAATTTGACGCTGGGTCGATCAGTGGTTATTGTATAACCCAATGCGCCCGAAACAGTTTTTTTGCCGGCCACTGTCGCGATAACGCTGTTCGGCATCTCTTCAAAGGAAATCTCGGCGGTCGCCCCCGCTTTTATGAATTGCAAGGTCATTTCCCTGGCCGTGGCACTGTCCATCATTCGCGAAAGCATGGCCCCGAGCGCGGCTCGTTCAGCCGGAAGGCCGTGGTCGTTGATAGTTATATGCTTTTTAAATTCATTTTCCACCCGCGTTTTATCTTCCGGCGCGGGAGAAGCGCTTATCGCTTTTGAGGGATAACTGCGCGTGCCGTCAAAAGGCGCGCCGCTTGCGGATGAATCGGCGGCAAGGTCCTCCGCCTTCAAAACCCGCATGGCGCAGGCGCAGAGGATCAGGCCCGATATTATGACGGCCGTTCTGTTTTTCATACCTGACAGATTGTAACCGCCACCTCCCCGTTTGTCAAGGGCCCGAATTGTCCCGGATTCTCGGATAAGATTGCCGTTACAGGCTCAAAACTAATAAAATTGCCTCACGTCCCGTCGTAAGGACCGCTCCGGAAGAGCGGAGGTGAAAAGCGTCAACTTTTCACCCGTGAG